>FZPS01000187.1_pt64 | contig 36918 bp, 44 predicted proteins | sample 1817821 | NCBI WGS metagenome assembly FZPS01 (sample SAMEA104158645, study PRJEB21678) | metagenome | place: Germany | collected 2015-04-21 | reverse complement strand
TGATCCTCTTACTTAGAGCTGATCACATAACTTGATTTTATCTAATTTATTTTATGAAGCGATGCTGAGGGTGCGTTGAAATTATACCAAATAAAGAGAGAAATAAAAAAACAAAAATATCTCCCACAAAAACTTGACTCAGTCTTAAATATAGTTCCACTTGTCAATTGACAATATTTTTGATAATATTATTAAGTCTGAATATGACTTTTATTTATTGATAGTTGAAAAGTTTGGAGGGATGAACATGAGAGAAAATATTACATTAGCTTGTACTGAAACGGGTGACCGTAACTATATTACGACTAAAAACAAACGTAATAATCCAGATCGAATTGAATTAATGAAGTATAGCCCACGCTTGAAGAGACACACACTTCATAGAGAAACTAAATAATTTATTCTTTGAACGTAAGACATAACTTAACTCTTATCGGAAGTGATAAGAGTTTTTTGTTTTTAACGATTGGAGTGATTAGGATGGTACACTCAAAGAAGGTACTTCGAGAAAAAATGTTGTCTAGATTAAAAAACTTGTCAAAATCTAAACGAGAAGAGATCAACACTGATTTGCATAAGCAATTGTTCATTCAATCAGATTGGCAACAAGCTAAAACAATTGGAATAACAATTTCACTGAATCATGAGTGGGATACATGGCCTATAATCGAAAAAGCTTGGCAAGAAAAGAAGAAAGTTGTTGTGCCAAAATGTAATCCAATCGATAGATCAATGACATTTCATCAAATAAGCTCAAAGGACGATCTTGAGGTCCAATATTATCATTTGATGGAACCGATTGAATCAAAATCAAAAAAAGTATCAGCTGATCAAATTGATTTACTAATCGTTCCTGGTGTTGTTTTCGATCATAATCATTATCGAATAGGACACGGTGGAGGTTATTATGATCGTTATTTAAGTAAAGTCGACTTACAAACAATTAGCCTTGTTTGGCATGGGCAATTAGTTGATAAGATCGAAATCAATCAATATGATCAGCCGGTCTCGAAATTAATTGTTTCGACTGTTAATTGATTATTCACTCATATTAATTTTTTGCATAAGTTGTTCAGGATCGCCTTTATGATCATAAAACAGAATTAATAAGTGATCACCATCTTTAGCTAATAGGATAAGTGGCATAATTTCATTTTGTGTCTGTTGTTGAGATGCTGGTAAAATGTAGTTTTTATATAAACCTTCCCAAATTTGAGCGATCACTCGTTTTGAGTCATCCAAATTTAATCCAGGAAGCGGTTCATCCTGAAAACGATATAAATCAATGAATGGAATAGCGTAATAACTGTCCTGGTCAATTTGATAATGGTTTATCAAATCCGACCAATTTTTGTTGAGATCTTGATTGATTTTATCATCAATGTTTGATGCGATTGTTTGATCTTTTAATGATTTTGGATAGTGGAAAAATTGTAGTGGATCTTGTTTTATTACATAAAGTTGGTCAGTCGTCATTTGATAATTACTTGTTATTGATTGAGACGGTTGATGTAATTCTAGATAATGATAACTGATTGCTTGATAAAGACTATCTGGCTCTGCATTTAATTCGGTCATTTGTGATAATGGATCGTTAGATTGGCTCCATTTAGATTGAATCCCAATTAGGCGACCATTTTCGTAAAGTAGCCCGACATTTTGATCAAGATATGAATCTTGTTGATGTTGAGATTGAATTTTCCATTGGAGCTTTGGAATTTGATTGTCTTGATCAATTAGATTTAGTGTAGTTGATACATCTGAAAATTCTGCCTCGGTATCTAGAGGAAAGTATTTGATTGTCGCAACTGTTAATTGACTTAATTGATAGTAAATGACAATCAATAAAAATAATGATAAGATGATAACTTTATATTTCTTCATAAATTCACCCCAGTTCTATAATTAAGGAAGAGCTAGTCTATTTATTAATTATAGTTATGACGCAGAAGCTATATTTAGTCATTTAACATTGAGAGTGTATAAATATCACTCTCAACAGAGAATACTGTAAATTCACAGTATTCGTTTCAATTATGGGTAAGTATGGTATAATTACAGAGATGTACGAATAAAAAACTTACAAATTAACTCTGAAATGTTATCTTTAGTTCGTTATTGAGTTTAAAATGATAATGGTGATAAAAGGGGGCATTTTTAATGCAAAATATTTTACTTGGTGTTGATATTGGTGGAACAACTATAAAAATGGGGATTACCAATGTAGACGGACAGATGATTGATAAATGGGAAATACCCACACAAATAAATGATAAAGCTGATCAAATTCCAAACGATATTTGGAATTCAATTAAAGAGAAATTATCAGTACATCAAATAACAGAGGATCAACTAATAGGTATTGGAGCAGGAGCACCTGGCTTTGTTATTGCTGACACAGGAGTCATTGCGGAAGCTGTTAACTTAGGGTGGAAGAATTTCCCACTAGGAGAGAGATTAAATCAATTATCGGGTTTACCAGTTTATGTTGAGAATGATGCAAATATCGCGGCATTAGGTGAAAACTGGTTAGGAGCTGGTGATTTATCAGATGATTTAATCATGATTACTCTAGGAACAGGTGTCGGTGGTGGTATTATCACTAATGGTAAGATTATCAGTGGAACAAATGGAACTGCTGGTGAAATCGGCCACATGACGATGGTACATGATGGTCATTTGTGTAATTGTGGTAGAACAGGTTGTCTAGAAACAATTGCATCTGCAACTGGTATCAGCAGATTAGCTGAAGAAAAAGTGAATCGATATCAAGATTCAAGCCTTTATTCAACATATCAAAAGAAAAATAAGTTATCTGCAAAAGATGTATTTAAGGCATATGAAAAAAATGATCCATGTGCTAAAGAGGTAGTTAGCTACGTGCTTGATGTTTTAGGTCTAGCAATTTCTAATATGACAACAGTTTTAAATCCTGAAAAAATATTAATTGGTGGTGGTGTTTCTAAAGCTGGAGATGTACTTCTAAATCCACTTAAAGCATCATATCAAAAATATGCATTACCGAGAATTCATCAGGGAAGTACAATAGAAATTGCCCGTTTAGGTAATGACGCTGGTATTATTGGCGGTGCTTATTTAGTCAAGCAGCATTCACTATAGAAATAATATGATAGAAGTTATGAAACTTTTTGATTTTTAAATCGTCTAGTAATGTAGTAGACTAATTTTATTTTTTTGTGTGTCTAAATATAGTCTTACTTTGTATACAAAGAGATGAATGTGTTTTAATTCAAGGGGGCTTCTTATCATGTTTAAGAACAATAAAAAAGTGGACTTATATATTTTAGCTAGCATATTATTTGGTGCTAAAACGTATATGGTCTACCGATTCTTTTTCACTATAAATTTAGAAAACTTCATGCAAGAATTGATTTTGTTAATCAATCCTTTTGTGACTTCTTTCCTTGTATTTGGATTAAGTGTATGGCTTAAAGAATCGAAACAATTAAGATTTATTCGCCGCGCTAATTTAATTGGAACCCTAATATTGTATTTTAATCTACTATACTATCGAAACTTTGGCGATTTTATTACATTACCAGTTCTATTTCAAGGCAGTAATGCCGGTGATCTTGGAGCAAGTACGTTTGCTTCATTAAGGTTACAGGATTTACTTATTTTTATTGATCTAGTTCTTATCTGGAGATTGACTAGAAAAAATCGAACTGATTTGACTGTGTCATTTGTTAGTAAAAAGAAAAAACTCGTATTAAGTATTTCGATATTAATGTTATTAGGTAATTATATCTTAGCGGAAATTGAACGACCTCAGCTGTTACAGCGTGGGTTTGATCGTGAATATTTAGTGAAAAATATTGGTTTATTTAATTTCCACATTTATGATATTTTCCAACAGTCACACTCGCAGGCTCAACGCGTGTTTGCTGATGGTAACCAATTATACGATATAGTGACATATGTTAAGGAAAATACAACAGATCAAGAAAAAAATGAGTACTTTGGCATTGCAGAAGGTAAGAATGTCATTGTTATTTCGCTAGAATCAGTGCAAAGCTTCGTCATTAACAATACGTTATATGGTGAAGAAATTACGCCATTCTTAAATCAGTTAGTTGAAGAAAGCTTTTACTTTGAAAATTTCTATCACCAAACTGAACAAGGTAAAACATCAGACCATGAGTTTATTATAGAAAACTCATTATATCCATTACCAAGTGGGGCAGCATATTTCACGCACAGTAGTAACACGTACATGGCTACACCAGAGATATTAGGTAATGAAGGCTATACTTCAGCTGTCTTCCACGCTAATACTGGTAGCTTTTGGAATAGAAATAATATGTATGCAACAATAGGTATCGATCATTTTTTTGATATTGAAGCGTATGAAGTTAATGATTTAAATAGTGTTGGTTGGGGCTTAAAAGACAAGGAATTTTTTGAGCAGTCTATGAAATATCTGTTGAATTTACCTGAACCATATTACACGAGATTTATTACGTTAACGAATCACCATCCATTTGAATTGGACGAACAAGACGCAACAATTGGTCAATATCATTCTAATTCACGAACATTAAATCGATATTTTCAAACTGTTCGCTACTTAGATGAATCTGTTGAACAGTTCTTTAATCAACTTAAAGAATCTGGTATTTATGAAGATTCTATCATTATTCTTTTGGGTGATCACTATGGTATTAGTGATTTCCACAATCGTTCAATGGCCATGTATTTAGATAAGGATGAGATTACGCCTTATGATCATATCCAATTGCAACGAGTTCCATTATTTATTCATATTCCTGGACTTGAAGGAGAGACAATTTCCGATATTGCAGGTCAAATTGATATTAAGCCGACATTACTTTATTTGTTAGGCATTGATGATTCAAATGATTTAAGTTTCGGAACGAGTCTTTTTGCACCAAACCGTAAAGAATTTGTTGCATTAAGAGATGGTAGCTTTATTACAGATGAATTAATTTTCACGAAAGACGTATATTATAACCGCTTGACCGGTGAAGAAATTCTAAATCTAAATGAAGCATTAGAAGATGATGAATCAGAGTTGATCATTCCAGATGAATTAGTTAAACTTAATGAACAAGTTGAATTAGAATTAACTTATTCAGATCAAATTATCTATGGTGATTTATTCAGATTTTATAATTTTGAAAAATAACAACTTAAGCTCCTTACATTGTAAGGAGCTTTAATTATTGGAGGTATATTAATGGAATTTCACCAACTAAGTTTAGGACAACTTCAAACTAATTGTTATATTGTCGCACACAACAATCGCGCTTTAATTTTTGACCCCGGCGAAGAAGCTGACCGTGTGATACATTTTTTAACTCAACATAATTACACGCCAATTGCTATATTATTGACGCATGGTCATTTTGATCATATTGGTGCTGTTGATCAGTTAAGAGATTACTATCAAATCCCTGTCTCCATACATCAATTAGAGGCTAATTGGTTGTCAGATCCGCATTTAAATAGTTCAAGTATCTTTCCATTAGGAGATGTTATTATTAAACCAGCTGATCAAACAATTGAACTGGGTGAGACAGAAATTGAAGCTTTCAAGTTTAATGTGATCCACACACCAGGCCATTCACCTGGTGGAGTAAGCTTTATCTTTGATTCAGAAGCTACGATTATTTCAGGTGATTGCCTATTTCAATCTGGTATCGGTAGAACCGATTTAGTTGGAGGTAATCAAGCAGATCTATATGATTCAATTATGAAATTATATCAATTGCCTGATCATTATCGGGTCTTATCAGGTCATGGTCCATCGACTACAATTGGATATGAAACGCAGACTAATCCTTTTATTAGAGCTTAGCTTGTACTAGAGGATACTGAGATCTAACTTGCATTTAATAACTTTTAGGATATGAGCAATGTTCTAATCTTAATGCTGTTATATCTCAGTATCTTTTTGTTCATTTGGAATAGATAATTGGTATACTTTTGTTTTTCGATACTGATCTCCTCTATACGCTGTAATTGTCATATTAACTTGTTCTTCACTTTTTCGAGTAAACAGGACGCTTGTTTCACCATTTGGAAATTGAAAGTGTAATGTTTGACTAAAATCGATCTCATCCCATTGACTCATCACTGTTTGATATGTTTGTTGGTGAATCATATTAAGTTGAAGCGCTTCTATTTCTAAATTAGATAGTGATTGCTCATTCGCAAATTGATTGATCATTGTGAAGGTAAGTAGCAATGTAATGAGCGAAAGATAGAAAAGATAGATAAACATACTACCATTTTCATTTTTGTACAAATAAAGTAATTGTTTTTTCATAAACTTCTCCTGAGTTCATTGTAATCATTACTTCAACATAATCATCTGAATAATAAACTAAGAACTGTTTAACATCTCTAAGTAAAATTTCATGTCCGGTACGATTGACTTGGCGCCTAATTAAGTCTTGATATTTAGAGATAACAATTTGTTCATTTGCTAAGTTACTCAAAACTAGTTTGTCATGAGCTTGTTCAGCTAAGCGATTAGTTTGAATTTCATCTGTAATAGCATGGAAAAATTGTTGTACAGAATAACGTTCTGTTTGTGGGTGATGATTTAAATTGATCCATACAGTAGGAGAAATCACCAAAATTAAGCTTATAACTGTGAGGGCGATGAGTAATTCAACAATCGTAAACGCATCAGTCTGATTTAGGGTAGTAATAGACATAAATTTGTTCTGTTCGTTCCTTTGCATTTACCCATACACCTCGTCCAACTATTAAGTCATCATCTAAGTAAAAACTAAAATTGGCTGTTGTTGATCTGATTTGTTTTGTTTTTGTAATTGGTAACTGTTCTTGATTAAGTGATTGAATGTCATTATAAAGATAATGGTAGGCGTCGGTACGATCAGTTAACACGATTAGTTCTGTTTTTATGTGTATAATAATCGGCACACAAATGCTAATTAATAGTGTAGTTAAGGCAAGACAGACAATTATTTCAAGCAATACATATCCAGACTCATTGGTTTTTAACATAGTAACTTCTTCCTTTTCCGAATGGGAAATAGATAAAATAAATTTCATCTTTAGTTTCAACTTTTATTGTTCCGGGTTGTCTAATTTGGCCTGTATGTGCAAATGAAAGTGGATTACCTAATGTGAGGACAGTAACCTTCCAATTAGGTGGAAGATCTCTATGAATAATCGCTGGCCTAACAGGACTTGGTTTAATCTGATAATAATTATTTTCTGGATAAAATTGCAATACGTATCGCGTTGATGTATTCATCGTATGCTTTTGCAAATATAGAATGTCCAATTCAAATTGCTCGTACCATAATGTGAATGAATAATCGGTTGCTTTTTGAGCGTTGTAATAACCAATAACCAAAATAAGTTGTAACACGAATAATGCGATGAGAAGTTCTACTAATGTAAAACCGGTTTTATTATTCCTCATTTTCTACTATTGCAATCTTTGTTGGATCGCCATCGACATAGATTAATTTTTTTTGGCCATTGGCTACTTCATCAGTTGATAGATATCCTTCATTAACTAATTGCTTAATTGAACTAGGGTGTCTACCGTGATCAATATAGTATACTTGGGTTTGATTTTCTGCCATTTGTATGAGTGCCTGTTCTCCTTTATTTTGGATATCGTGATTTTGTGTAGCTAAATTTGGGACTACAAGAACTAATAATAAAGTAATAACTGCGAGGACGATAAGCATTTCAATTAGTGTGAATCCATCTTGTTTTTTAAACATCATATCAGCTCCTAGATAGTTTTTATAAGTTGTAACATTGGTAATAAAATTGATAAATAAATGAGAATAACACTTATGCCAATTAAGAGTAATATACTTGGTTGAATAATTTTGATAAGTTTTAAAATCCTTATTTGAATTTGTTCGAGTAGTAGGGATGCATATGTTGATAGATCACGTTTGATTGTTAGGGAATTTGCATGATTTTCAAATATACTAATAAGTTGTTGGTCAAAGAAATCTCTGTCTTTGATGGCGATAGGTAAGCTTTTTCCTTGACTGACATCGATTAATAGTTCTGAGCAAATATAGCTGATAAATGTTTCATGATTATGATCGACCATTAACAATAGACAATCTTTAAAAGATAAATTGGCACCTAAAAGTGAACTAAGATGAATCGCAAATGTTAAGCTATTAAGTTTTTTAGTAATCCATGAAGATAAACGGAATGATTGGATTAATTTAAGTTTGTGCTTAATGGTTAATCTATGTTTTAAGATCATTAAACTTATGAGTATGATGACAGAGAAGGATAGTATTAGTTTCAAACCGGAAAAAATCAATTTAACTAAGTTAATTGATATAATTAACAATGATGATGGTTGTGCTTGTGTTGCATATAGTTGAAGGAATGCTGGATAAACATATAGATCGATGAAAAACAAAATAATAAAAAAGCTGATCAATAAGATGAGAGGATAGCGGATAGCTTGCTTAAATTTATTCATGAGGTTTATTTGAATGTTAATTAATTGTACACTTCTTTTTATAGCATCAGTTAAGTTACCGTGTTGTAGTGCGAAATAAATAAATGACACGATCTGACGATCAAAATTAAGTTGAGCTAAAATCTGATCAAAAGATTGTCCATACTCAAGTCTGTTCATGATGATGGTAATAGTAGAACGCCAGTTATTCTGCCATTTTAATAAGTTTAAAGCATCTAAGATGGAGTAGCCTTGTTCTAATAGCTCCGCTAGTTTTTCTAACAATAATGTCTGATCATGAATCGATAGTCGTCGTTTCTTCATCTTCAAGAATTGAACAATTTGAGTAACCATAAGTAACTGCCTTTCTTTTTAATTGAGCAAAAGTAGGGAAGTAAATTTTTGAGCGATCAAAAGTCTGTAAATAAGTAGTGATTAATTGATTATCTAATAATTCTAAAATGACCCCACGTCTTTCAATGTTATGATCCTTCATGACTGGAATGAGTTCTAGCGATGCAATAGTGAGTAAATTTTGTTCAATATCAATAGGTTTAATCCCCATTTCAATTAAACGATGAATTGTACCAAGTGCGTTTTTTGCATGGAGAGTAGTTAGGACCAAATGACCTGTATATGCAGCATGGAAAACAAATTTAGCTGTATCCTGATCACGTATTTCACCGACCATTAAAATATCTGGATCATGTCTTAGAGCGGACTTTAAACCTGTTTGGTATGTCATACCGCTTTTTTCATTAACCTGAACTTGATGAACGTTGTGTAATTCTTTTTCAATTGGATCCTCAAGTGTGATGATTTGATAATCTTGACTTGTTAATAAATCCTCCAATAAAGCGTACAGTAGGGTTGTTTTGCCGGATCCTGTTGGACCAGTCAATAGTATGACACCATTTCGTTTAGCAATGGATTTTCGTAATTGGTTTACTTGATAGGGGAAAATTAATAGGTCAAATAATTTTAACGCAGCTTGTTTTGGAAGGATGCGTACGGCAAGGCTTTCACTTTTGTTTGTGGGTAATGTTGATAGACGTAAGTTCAGCTTTTCTGAATCAATTTGAAGTGTAATTGCTCCATCTTGTGGTTTTCTTATTTCACCAATATCCATACCAGCTGAAAATTTAAAATAATTTAGAATTAATGTATAATTATTTGCATGAATAGCGTGATAATATTGCCGATTACCATGAATTCTAAAGAAAACATTTGTCTTATCACTGCCAGGGTAGAAATGGATATCAGTTGCTTCTTTAGATACAGCCGTTTTTAATAATTTCTCAATATATGCAATAGCTGAAAATATCTTGATCACCTCACTCTCATTAGTAATATAACTTGAAAATTGTAACGGATCAACTAAAGCTGTAATGCTCATTTTTACAAAATGAAGGAAAAAATATTCTGAATTATGAGTATTGAATGATTTTTCTTATAAACTCGTTATAATATATACAAGAAAAAATATTTTAAAGTAGGGGATATTGATGGAGAGTATTTATTTAGTTGGTTTTATGGGAAGCGGTAAATCTACAATAGGTAAACAATTAGCAAAAAGGTTAAATTTATTGTACATAGACATGGACGAACAAATTGAGCAGACTACGAAAAAACAAATTAAAACGATATTCGCTGAAGAAGGAGAGCAAGCATTTAGAGAAATTGAACATCAAACTTTAAAGGCAACCCCAAAGCAAGGATATGTCATTTCAACCGGTGGAGGCATTGTTGAGCGGATAGAAAATAGGCAATGGCTGTTAAATAAACAAGTCGTTTATCTAAAAACAAGTTGGGAAACAGTTAAAAAACGGTTAGCCAATGATCAAGATCGGCCAATTTGGCAAGATCAATCGCAAGACAAACAATTATTATTGCAAAGTAGAGATCCGAAATATAGAGAAATCGCAAAAATAATTGTAAATACCGACCAACGCTCAATTGATCAAATAGTCGCTGAAATTAACTTGCATTTGCATAAATGATGATAAAGTCGGTAAGGATAAAGCTAAAAGGAGTTTTTTAATTATGGCTGATCAGACTTTTATCGAATTTATCATTGACTTAACAGTAGATTATTATCAAAAACCAAAAGAAGAGCGGATAAGACAAAGAGAGGAGAGGAAACGAAATCTCCACTCTCCTTATTCTCATAAATGGTTTGGTATGCTGCCAACAATGTTAAAAGAAATTAAAAATGATTATCGAAAGAAAAGCTAATGTTAACTATTTTGTTGTAAATAAAATAAACCACCATTAACGACTTCTAATTTAATTTTTGGTTGATAAATCGCTTGTAAATTTTGTTTTTCTTTTTCATAGTGGTCTTCATCCATATTTGGATTGCGCTCTTTAAAGTAATTTAGTAATTTGATTTCTTCTGTCAAACTACGATAAGAATCACTGGCCCATTCGTGAGCTTGTCTTTGTAATTGATTGATTAAATAATTTTCAATTCGATCATAGCCATTTGTCGGTTTGATAATTGGCGTAATTAAATAGCAGAGATCAGGTACAGTGTTATTAAATTGTTTCGTTTTTAACATAAATATTGCTTGATCAATAATTGTTCCATTAATGAGATTAATGCCTAATGATAACAATTGTTCTGCTTGTTTTTTGCCTAAATAGGTTTGTTTAATATTAATAACTAGCCATGGATACAACGGTGTTTGCTTCGTTGGCTTAATATTTTCATAAAGTTTACAATATCGACCTTTTGTTAAAGTATCTTCTGCAATTTTTTGAAACCGATCTGTTGTGTAATAAATATAATCAATTTCTTTTGTTGCAGATGAGTGATTGGTTGTTATTTTTAATTGTAATGGTTGACCGGTTTGATTTAATTTACGAACATAGTGCCAATAAAACGGACGATTCATGAGTCGTTCATCCATTTCTTCTGTTAATTGAATCGAAATGGTATCATTAATCACTTCAACTTGACACTGACTTGCTGTAAAATAATCAACTAAAAAATCATGAAGATTCTCGATTTGCATCATCATCCTCCTCAATACCTTCATATTGGTATTCTTGTATTACCTCTGCTAAATTATTAAGTTTAATTTTAATTTCTCCAATGCTTTGTGACTGATTCATGATTCGCGTGATCTCTTCATCGAATGAGGTTAAACTCAAGTCTGCTAGAATTTGATCAAGATCACCAACAACTCGCTCGAACAAATTAATTTTGTTATACAATAAACTTAATACATGATCTTCTATTGTATCTGCCATTGAAAAGTTATAGATTTTCACATCGTGCTGCTGGCCATAACGGTGAATTCGGCCGATTCTTTGTTCGATTCTCATCGGATTCCATGGTAGGTCATAATTAATAAGGTGATGGCAAAATTGCAAGTTAATTCCCTCTCCGCCAGCCTCCGTTGCAATTAACACTTGTGCTTTATCTTTAAATAATTGTTTCATCCAATCTTTTTTGCCACGTTTAAATCCGCCACGAAAAGGAACAGAACTAATACCATGTTCTTTTAAAAGCCATTGTAAGTAGATTTGTGTTGCACGATATTCTGTAAAGACAATACATTTATCGTTGATCGATTTAATTAGTTCTACCAATTTAAGTGCTTTTGCATGATGTGGTAATTGCTGCAACTGATCGATCAAATATTTTGCTTCGTCTAGTTCTGATTTATTTAATGTCATATAAAGTACTTCTCTAGATGAACAAAATTCGCGTAAATGTAAAATTTTTGTCGCATTATTAGAAAAAATTGATGCTGATTCAAGTTCTTGATAAAATGCTCTTTCTTCATCCGAAAATGAAATCGTGATATTTTCAACTAACCGAGATTTCGCCTTTAATTGTGTATCTTGTCGTAAATGACGTACCATGACTTTTTGGATTAGCTTTTTTAGTTCTTGATCGAGTTCTTTCGATCCTTGGGTATATGTTTTTAAAAATGTATCTTGATCTCCTAAGAGACCAGGCTTTAATAGACTGACTAAATTAAATAGATCATCTAATTTATTCTGAATTGGTGTAGCTGTTAACAGTAAGCAGTATTTCTTTGAAATGGCTTGAGCAAATTGATAGTTTTTTGTTTGTTTATTTTTCAACTTGTGTGCTTCGTCAATTAATAGTAAATCATAATGTTGCTCCAAAATAATTTGCCGATGTGGATCTCTTTTGGCTAAGTCAATTGATGTAATTTGAATGTTATCATGCGTCCAGTCTGGATTTTTCTTAGCAATAGTTGTTTTAATGAAGAACTTTTCATAAAGTTCACTTTGCCATTGGTTGACTAGAGACGCAGGGACAATTATCAGTGCCTTTTTAATTAATCTTCTTGTTAAATATTCTTTGATAATTAGTCCTGCTTCAATTGTTTTTCCTAAACCTACCTCATCTGCTAGGATTGCTCTACCATTCATTTGATTGATGACTTTCTCTGCTGTATTGATTTGATGGGGGAGAAAACTAACATTTTTTAGCAGATCTAATGCTGTTAATTGAGTGGAGTCAGGTATAAGTAATGTGTCAGAAATCTGATATGCACGTTGAAACCAATCCCAATTAGCTAAAGCTTGATTTTGATCTAACTGATTTAATAATTCATCCATAAATGTTCGATCTCTGATTAATTCAATATGCATATATCATCCAACCTACCTTTATCATAAACTAGATTTATTATATCCAGTTTGTAATAATCAATGTATTTCTCATTTTAATTTGAGTAGCTTTTAAGCAAAATAAAGGAACTCATCAATGTGAGTCCCTTTATTCATTGTTTAGATTAGAAATCGGATTAAATAATGTAATGCTCTCTAATTAGTTGGATTTAATTAATGGATAATACGATTAATAATTAGGTTTATTTACCTTTTTAATTTTCCCATTCCAATGTTTAAAACCTTTATCTAAGTGAGAAATGTTCTGAAAGCCTTCTTTATGAAGAATCCACGCAGCACGCTCAGATCTTGATCCAGACTGGCAATATAAATATACCGGTAAGTCTTTACGCAATTCTTTTGTACGTTGTTTTAATTGAGTTACAGGAATATTTCTTGCACCTAAGATATAACCCGCTTCATATTCATTTTTTTCACGAACATCAATCAATTGTGCCTTACGGTATCCTTTTTTAAACTCTTCCTCTGATAAAGTTGTTAAAATTTTCTTTGTTCTAAAATAGCGATAGCCAAGATAGACGATGTAAATAAGTAATAGTGATAGTATTACAATCCAATCCCAAGAGATTCCTAAAGTAAAAAACATACTGACTTCCCCTTTATTATAAACTGGTTCTATTATACGATAAAATTATGATTTTTCAAAATGAAACTCGTTACATACCTAGATCTAACTTGTCATAAATGTAAATTTCATGTATCCTTTAAGTGATAATTGAATTTATATTCATCATTTATCATTTGAATATTGGAGGATGTCTATGCCAACACCTAGTATGGAAGATTATATAGAGCAAATATATTTATTAATTGATACAAAGGGCTATGCACGAGTATCTGACATTGCGGAAGCACTTGATGTTCATCCTTCATCAGTTACTAAAATGGTTCAAAAATTAGATAAAGATGGTTATTTAAATTATGAAAAATACCGTGGCTTAGTATTAACAAAACGTGGTGAGAAGATAGGCGAACGCCTTGTGTATCGTCATGATTTGTTAGAGCAATTTTTGGAGATTATTGGTGTTGATGATGATAACATATATGAGGATGTTGAGGGGATTGAGCACCACTTAAGTTGGAACGCGATTGATCGAATTGGTGATCTTGTCCAATACTTCAAGTCCAATCCAGATCGTAGAGATGAATTAATGCAGTTATGGAATCAATTAAATGATTAGTCAAATAAATGGGGTGATACCAATAAGTAATCACCTCTTTTTTGTGCTTTAAACCTCAGCTCATGCATAAATTTTATTATTAGCTAATAAAAGGAGCATGGGTATGAAAATTGATGCTGTATTTTCAGGTGGTGGGGTAAAAGGCTTTGCTTTTATTGGTGCGTTAGAAGCGTTAGAGGAGAAAAATTATCAAATTGTTCGATGTGCAGGGAGTTCTGCCGGTGCAATCGTTGCTGGATTATTGGCTGCTGGTTATAAAGTTAGTGAATTGAATCAGATCATGCTTAATAAAGATCTAAAAGAATTGTTAGACAGTACAAAGCTAGAACGCTACCTCCCATTTTTAAAATGGATTGCGCTTTATCGGAGTTATGGACTATATAAAGGTCATTTATTTGAGAAATGGCTCGAAGAGATGTTAGCAAAAAAAGGTGTTCGTACTTTCGCTGATTTAGAGGAAGGTCAACTCAAATTAACTGCTGCTGATTTATCACTTGGATGCTTAGTCATTCTTCCTGATGATTTAAGAGAGGTATATGGATTATCTCCTGATACTTTTTCTGTTGCGAAGGCCATCCGAATTAGTGCTGGATTACCTTATTTTTTCCGTCCAATAAAAATATATGATCAAGAAGCAAAAAAGCATCTTATGGTTGATGGAGCTTTACTAAGTAGTTTGCCATTATGGCTCTTTAAAAGAAAAGGGAGAAAACAACTACGTCCTGTAATAGGTTTTCAACTACAATCAAAGGAAAAATATTTTACGAACTTTGAGATAAATAATGGTTTGCAATTTAGTAAGACACTAATCGCAACGATGAGACATGCACAAGATTTACGTTACATTTCTAAAATTGATCAACCTAATATTGTATTTCTTGATACAGACCATGTTAATGTCGCTGATTTTAGTTTATCAAAACAGGATCGTGAAAAAATGATTGAAACAGGAAAGTTAAAAACGCTGGAATTCTTAAAAGCATCCTTGTGACACAAAAAAATAAACTAACCTAAGTTTTTGTATAGGTTAGTTTATTTTTTGATTAAATGAGTTATTTTTGTGTAGTTAATTTAAAACTATAAAGATAAAGGATCATTTTTCGTTGATTTTTTTCCGTCAATAACACGTAAATGCGGGGGATTTGGCTTTTTCTTATTAGAAATAGAGGTTACCTTCTTTAAATGAGTATTAACCATTTGTTGCTTGCTTTTGTGTTGGTATCGTTTTCGTGATTGCTTTGCTGCTTTCCGGTACTTTCTTAATTCATCTTGGTTAATCCTTCGACGATATAAAAACAAGTATCGAAATAAGAAAACTGAACCGACGATAGTGGCAAAGATTAATGTGCCTTTTAAGAATGTCATTGAACTTGAAAATAGTAAAGTCAACAATCCAAGCAAGGCAAATGGCATTATAATAAAAATAATCGGAGAAATTTGTGTTTTGTTCCTCATCTCAAAACCTCTTTTCTTAAAATGTTAGTAACTGATATTACAATTTGATCGATTCATATTTGATTATTATCGTGTTATTTTATGATTAACTATTGTCTAGTATTGACAGATCGTTAAACTTTATACAAATATCACCATCAAATGCATATCAATTTATAACTTGGTAAAAATAAATTTGAGGTGATAGTGATGCAAGAATTAAAAAAGAAAAAAGAGTCTAATATAGATTTAATCAAGCGAGTAGCGATAACGGGATTTTTTGGAGGTATCATTTGGCCAACACTGTGGGCAATATTAAACTATTTTAATTTTACGGAATTATCGCCGAGTTCATTTGTGCTTGAATTAGTGTTTGATGCAAAGTGGATTAGTCGTTGGTATGGCCAAATTATATCCATACTTTTTCTAAGTCTAATGTCAATATTAGTAGCTTATATTTATTATTGGTTATTTAGGAAGTTAACTGGTATTTTACCAGGGATAATTTATGGGGTTGTGCTCTGGTTACTTCTTATTCTAATTAGTTCAAGCTTATTTGTCCATATACCAAGTCTCAATGAGCAAAAAGTTAACACAATTGTCACAATGTTAGCTTTATTTATTTTATATGGCGTATTTGTTGGCTATACGATCTCTTATGATTTTTTAGATCAATCATAAAAATTTATCTGAAGATTATGCCATAAATTATCGTCAAAATTATGTCTAATATGGTACACTAACATGTAGTGACTTAGGATTAAATTGAAGGGTGGACACATACATGACGAAGCTAACAAAATTTAGACAAGCATTAGTTGAACACAATTTAGATGGTTTAATTGTAACAAATGCATATAATCGTCGATACTTAACAGGTTTTACTGGGACAGCGGGAATTGCTTTAATCACTAAAGATGAACAATTATTCATTACAGATTTCCGCTATACTGAGCAAGCAGCTGAGCAAGCTGTTGGATTTGAAATAATTCAACATAAACAATCAATTGTTCAAGAACTTTCAGAACAAATTAAAAAACGGTCACTTAAAACAGTAGGTTTTGAACAAGATGATATTTCTTTTGCAACTTATCAACAATATAAAGAGGCTATCTCAGCAGAATTAGTACCTACATCACAAATTGTTGAAGAGATTCGCATGATTAAAACTGATGAAGAATTACAAATCATGTATAAAGCAGCAGAAATTGCTGATCTTGCTTATGAACATGTCTTAAAAACTGTTGAACCAGGTATGACTGAAATTGAAGTATCCAATATGCTTGAATTTGAAATGAGAAAGCATGGCGCTACTGAATCAAGTTTTGATATTATTGTGGCATCAGGATATCGTTCTGCATTACCACATGGTGTAGCTAGTGACAAAAGAATTGCAGAAGGTGAATTGGTTACGCTTGATTTTGGTGCATTGTATAATGGCTATTGCTCTGATCTTACTCGCACATTTGCAGTTGGGGAAATTTCAGAACAGCTACACAAAATATATGATACTGTGTTACAGGCTCATTTAAATGCTTTAGGTAGAATTAAAGCTGGTATGACTGGTCAGGAAGCAGATGCTCTTGCTCGTAATTATATTAAAGACAAAGGTTTTGGTGAATACTTTGGTCACGGTACAGGACATGGTTTAGGCTTAGAAGTACATGAAGAACCTCGATTATCACCAACTGGAAAAATGGTCTTAAGAGAAAATATGGTTGTGACTGTTGAACCAGGAATTTATATACCAAATGTCGGTGGTTGCCGGATCGAAGATGATATTGTAATTACTACCGAAGGAAATAAGAGCTTAAACAAAGCACCAAAACAGTTAATTATTCTATAATTATTATTTTGAAAAGGCTTTAGGGAGGATTATTAAATGATTTCAGTAAACGATTTTAAAACAGGCGTAACAATTGAGGTTGAAAATGATATTTGGCAAGTTATCGAATTCCAACACGTAAAACCAGGTAAAGGTGCTGCATTCGTTCGTTCAAAATTAAAGAACTTAAGAGATGGACATGTTCAAGATAAAACATTCCGCGCAGGAGAGAAAGTAGCACGAGCACATATTGATAGACAAGACATGCAATATTTATATGAATCAGGTGGCTTGTACACATTTATGAACATGGAAACATATGAGCAAATTGAAATTCCAAGAAATAAAATTGAACATGAAGTTAATTTCTTAAAAGAAAATATGGAAGTTAACGTTATTTCATTCCATGGAGAAATCTTAGGTGTTACCTTACCGAACAACATTGAATTAACTATTGTTGAAGCTGATCCAAACGTAAAAGGGAACACAGTTAGTGGTGGTTCAAAATCAGCGGTATTAGAAACAGGACTTACCATTCAAGTACCAATGTTCATTAATGAAGGCGATAAAGTAATCGTCAGCACTTCAGATGGAAAATATGTTTCACGCGTTAACTGAGTCAATTTCATAATACAAAAATCTAGTTAAGAACACGAACAATTACAAATGAAAATACAATATCATACGTAAATAAAGAAGCCTAATCAAGTGATTAGAACGGCAGGCGGCGACTCCAGCGGGAACAATCGTGTCCGAAGATCCAGTGATAAAAGCTTGGAAAGCTTTTATCAATTAGCTGAGGCCGATCCCGCGGAAAGCGTCCGCCTAGAGTGGAAATCACCGCGTCACCTGTAACCCAATTGTTCGTGTTTTATAGCCAATTAAGTCATTATGAAATTCATTCAACTAATTGATTAAATAGATTAAGTAGAAGGACATTAAATCTACTTAATCTATTTTTTTATTAATTGCATGATCTGGATTGTCATAATCAAAAGCAAAGTTCATATATTAGAATGAGTAAAGATGCTAGCTAAGTGAGGGTAGAAATGTGGAACAGAGTATAGCAAGATTATTTCCGGAAAAGTATCGCCAAAGAATTTTACTAGCTATTCAAGAACATAGAGACAATATGGAAGAAATCAGGGTGAGACTAAATCGTCCACTTGAATTAGTCTTAAAATCTGGTTATGCCACGTTAGATGAATTAATACCTGATGAGTCTGATGGACAATATATATTAAATCAATTAAGTGGTTATTCACGATATAAATTTGAAGAAGAATTAAAGCAGGGCTATATTACGGTAGCTGGTGGTTATCGAGTAGGAATCGTTGGACGAACTGTATTAGAAAAAGGATCAATTAAACAAATTCAATCAATTTCATCATTCAATATAAGAATGGCTTCTGAAAAAATTGGTATCGCTCAGCCGATCATTAATTCCTTAGTCAAACAAAGTAGCTATTATAACACATTGATTGTTGGACCACCTCAATCTGGAAAAACAACCTTGATTAGAGATATTTCACGATTAATTGGGACAGGCTGGGGACATATGGAAGCAAAAAAAGTAGGAATTGTTGATGAACGTTCTGAAATTGCTGGATCCAGGAATGGTATACCATTTTACCAAGTTGGTAAACGAACAGATATTTTGGATAATTGCCCTAAGTCAGAAGGGATGATGTTAATGATCCGATCAATGTCACCCGACATCATTATAGTTGATGAAATAGGTTCTGTTCGTGATATAGAGGCAATCCAAGAGGTTATTCGTTCAGGTGTTGGATTAGTTTGCACTTTGCACAGTGATAGTTATCAATCTATTAAACAAAGCAAGCATCTTAAGCCAATTATTGATAATCAATTTTTTCAAAGATATTTAGTATTATCAAGAAATAAAAAGATTACCATCTTAGATCATGAGGGGAAAACATTAGGCTTAAATCGGAGGTTAACTAATGAACTTGATTGGGGCAATTCTTTTAATCATCGCAACCTCACTAATTGGATTTGAGAAGGCAGCACGATTAAAAAAAAGACCTGATCAAATCCTACAATTTAAAGGTGCATTGCAAGTGATGGAAGCGGAAATTGTCTATAGTCAACGATTACTTGCTGATGTCTGTTTACAAATATCAACTCAAATTCCCGCACCCGTATCACACTTTTTCAGAAAGATAGGGGAGGAAATAGGGCATCATCATGATTTGCCAAAGCTTTGGATAGATGAATTAAAGCACCTCTTAAGTTATTCAGCTCTAAAACATGATGAAATAAATGTGTTAAAACAATTTGGACAGACACTTGGGCACTTTGATTTAATCAATCAACAAAAGCAAATTCAATTAGCGATTGTGCATTTAGATCGAATTTTAATAGAAGCTCAAAATGAGCATTTAATTTTTAGTAAAGTTTATCGTGGAATAGGTGTTTTATCTGGCATATTAATTGCACTAATATTGATGTAGAGAGGAGCAAATCGAGATGTATCAGGACGCCTCCATAATATTTCAAATAGCAGGAATAGGGATCATTGTTGCGATGATTCATACGATATTAAAGCAAATGGGTAAAGAGGAGTATGCGCAATTTATTACATTAGTTGGGTTTATCATCGTCTTAATGATGGTGATTGATCGAATTGCTGATCTATTCCAGCAAATTAGAACAATCTTTTTATTTAAAGGATAAGCTAATGCAACTTATCCAAGTGATATTAATTGGAGTTGTTACAACGCTATTAATTACTTTAATAAAGTCATATCAACCTACATTTGCTTTAGTATTAGTGATGATTACCTCTCTATTTTTATTTTATTTTATTATTGTGCCGCTAGGTGAAATTATCGACTTGATGAGATCGTTATTTAGTCGATTTAGAATAGATTCGCTTTACTTAGAAACAGTGTTTCAAATTGTCGGAATAGCCTATTTAACGGAATTAGGATCTCAATTAACTAAAGATGCTGGCTTGAACTCAATTTCAAGCAAAATAGAGCTAGTTGGGAAAATATCAATTATATTTGTATCAATCCCCATACTAACAGCAATTATTGAAACAATCATTCACTTACTTCCTTAACGAATAGTTCTTACAGGAGGCTATTATGACGAAATGTCTTAATGTGTTGATTCTTTGTATTCTACTTTGTTTAATATTTCAAATTGATGTACAGGCAGAGTCTGTTGATTCAAAAGATGTGAGTATGCAACCAGATAGTTTACTAGATGAAATAGATGTTAGTGAATTAGAGTCCTATTGGTCTGACGTCAGGAGTGACTACTCTAAATTTATTCCCAATGTTGATAGATTAACAGTAAGAGACTTAATCACAAATCAAGGTCAGCTTACATTCATCGATTGGGTAATAGCGATCTTACAACTACTTGGACAAGAGATTTTCCTAAATGGACAATTACTTGGTCAGCTAATCTTAATTGCAATTATCTCCGCATTACTAAAAAACATTCAATCTTCTTTCCAATCAAATACAGTAACAGTTGTTGCAAACTTTGTTTTAATGATGATCTTAACTACAATAGCTGTCTCTAGCTTTACCGTCATTAGTGAGCTTATTATCGACACGATCAGCAAAATGCACGATTTTATTATTGCGATCTTACCACTAATTTTAGGATTAATGGCTATGTTAGGTGGTCTGTTTTCAGCATCATTTTTTCATCCACTTATTATTTCCTTTTTATATTTCATAGTTGTCCTTGTTGATAAAGTCGTTTTAGTGCTAATTTTCTTATCGTTAGTATTGCATTTAGTTAGTCAAATGAATCAAACATTTCAACTGACTAAATTAGCAGATCTACTAAGGAAAATAAGCTTAGGCTTGTTGTTTATGAGTCTGACAATTTTTTTAACGATTTTATCAGCCAAAGGAACGATTACTGCGGTTCAAGACGGTTTAGGAATTAAGACAGCTAAATTTGTTACAAATAATTTTATTCCTGTTGTTGGACGGATGCTTTCTGAAGCAACTGATACGATTTTCGCTACTACTCAAGTAATTAAAAATGGATTAGGTCTATTTGGTCTAATAACAATTTTATTAGTCGTCTGTTTACCAATAATAAAAGTAGCTGTAATCGGTGGATTTTATAAGTTTGCCGCAGCGATACTTCAGCCAATTGGCGACGATCAAGTAGTAAAAAGTATTTCAATTATCTCAGATCACGTTTTCTATTTATTAGCAATTCTCGTTGTCGTATCATTTATGTTTTTAATGATAATCGTCGTTTTATTAATTGCCAGTAATTTAACTTTAATGATTAGGTAGGGGGATGATCACTTGAGTCTATTAATTAATTGGATTACTCAAATGATTATTCTATTGCTCATTATGATGATCACAACAATGATCTTACCGGATAAAAACATGAAAAAATATGCGCAATTTAGTTTATCTCTCATGTTTATCTTTCTCTTTATCCAACCCGTTTCGGCAATTTTTAACGTCAATTTCTCGCATGAATCAGCAAAAATAGTTGATTCATTGTTTGGTACGATTACAAAAGTTGATTTAGAAAATGAAGTAGATCTGAAAAAAAAAGAAATACAAGCTACACATGATGCATATGTTATAGATGAGATGGAAAAACAACTGATGCAACAAATGAAAGACGAATTTGCTCATCAATTTAACTATTCAATAATCGATGTAGATATCTTTGTAGAAGACGAGCATGACATCAACCCAGATGAGATTATCTTTCATTTTACTCTAGCAGAATCAAACCAATATATTTCAGAAGTTAAACCAGTCATTATTTCTACAATTGATCATACGATTGAACAAGAAAACGAATTGAGCAGTCAAGATCAATTAATACTAGCTTGGTTAAGTCATGAGCTTGGTATTACTCAAGATCAAGTGCAAATTTCATGGGAGGGGGGATGATGTTGGACAATCCTATCAAAAAAATAACAGAATGGGTCAAAAAAACATCGGATTCAAATATGAGCAAATCAAACTACTTAATCATTTTAGCATGCATTGGGGTAATCATGCTGATCATCAGTCAATTATTCTCTAAGCCTAATCAGCCTGAAGTCGAAGAGTATGGATTAATACAAACAGAAATACAAGAAATAGAAGCAGCTACGAAACAAAAAAGTAACGATCCACTTATTGAATTGGAACAAGCCTATCAAGCAGATTTAGCTGCAATGCTCGAAAAAATTTCTGGCATATCAAATGTTGAAGTAATGGTAAATTTAGATGCTACTGGGGAAACGATTTATGAAAAAAATTTAATTGTTGGAACACAAACTACAGTTGAGTCAGATCAAGGTGGCGGGACCCGTAACATTGATGACTTAACAGAAGAACAACAAGTAGTCATTATTAGACAAGGTGATCAGGAGGTACCATTAATCGTTCAAAATAAAAAACCAACAGTAAGGGGTGTCCTAGTTGTAGCAAATGGAGTTGAGGAAATCCAAATAAAACAATGGGCAACTGAAGCAGTTTCACGTGTTTTAAATGTCCCTCCTCATCGAATATCTATTATGCCTAGAAGCAAAGGAGAGAGTTAAATGTTAAAAAAACAAACGGTATGGTTATTAACATTGCTAAGTTTAACAATTGTATTAAGCGTTTTTTACATGAATTCGCCAGATTCAGATGATTTTTCTTTTGTGTTTCAGGAAAAGTCGAAAGAGGATACAGAGAAGACAGCTGGTGATCTTTCTGATCTTAACCAAAATCTAACATCTACATCAGATTTAGAAGGAACGGACCTTGAGGATATGGTTTCATCTGTTTCAACAGAAGATGATTTGTTTACATTAATCCGCATGGAATTAGCACAATCTAGAAGTAGTCAAATGGAAAAATTAGAATCTGTAGTTGCTTCAGGAACAGCATCAGTTGATGAGAAAAATACAGCATTTGAAGAATTAACAAGAATAAATCAACTATCAACAAAGGAATTAATCGTTGAAGAAAGCCTTAAAGCTGAATACGGATACCCTGATGTCTTGGTTAGATCAATGGAAGATACAGTTATTGTAACAGTTAAAACAGATCAATTGTCTGATAAAGAAGCAAATGAAATAATGAGAACTGTTTATGACGAATTTGGTGCATTACAAGTTGAAGTGAAGTTCCAACCATCAAATTCATAAAAACATTTATGATAAGGATACAAAATCAGTAATCACAAGTGAGTTGTGGTTACTTTTTTTATTAATTAAAAGAATAGTTGAAGTTTTATCAATATTCTAATAGAATATTAAGAGTAATGTTTAGTACCTGTTATTAATATTAGTCTATCATAAAATTCAATCAAAGAGGTGGAACAATGTTATCGATTGATGAAATTAAAGCGTTAATAAAAGCATTAGATGAATCATCTGTTGATGAAATGGTATATGAAGTAGATAATCAAAAGTTAAAATTAAAAAAACATACGGCACCAGCTTATAAACAAGATACTGTTCAATATTTACCACAAGCAGTGATTGAGCCGATTCAAAGCAATCAAGCTAATCAAGCAGCATTGGAGCAGACAGAAGCTGAGGCGCATTATGATTATGAAATTACTTCTCCAATGGTTGGGACATTTTATCGATCTGAATCTCCAGATAGTGATCCATATATTTCTGTTGGTGACCAAATAAGCAAAGGTACGATTGTTTGCATGATCGAAGCGATGAAATTGTTTAATGAAATTGAATCAGATGTGAACGGTGAGGTTGTAGAAGTCGTTGCTGAAAATGGAGAGCTTGTTGAATATGGTCAGCCTCTATTTAGAATTAAACTAAAGTAGGAGGTTGGTAAAGTGTTTAAGAAAATCTTAATTGCCAATCGCGGTGAAATTGCTGTTCGGATTATTAGAGCATGTAAAGAGCTCGGAATTGAAACTGTGTCAATCTACTCAGAAGCTGATGCTGACGCACTACATGTCCAGTTAGCTGACGAGGCGTATTGTATTGGTCCAGCTAATAGTTCTGAGAGCTATTTGAATTTCACCCCTATTATGAGTGTTGCAAATTTAACAGGAGTAGAGGCGATTCACCCTGGTTACGGATTTTTAGCAGAGAATCCTGATTTTGCTGAACTGTGTGATAAATGTAATATCACTTTTATTGGTCCTAGTGTATATGCGATTCAAAAAATGGGAACAAAGGATATTGCAAGGAAAACAATGGAGGACGCTGGTGTACCAATTGTTCCAGGAACAAATGGCGTGATTAAGGATATTAAAGAGGCGAGCGATTTTGCTGAGCAGATTGGCTATCCAGTAATTGTTAAGGCGACTGCTGGTGGTGGAGGTAAGGGGATTCGTGTCGTCAGAGATCCACAAGATTTAATCAAAGCGATTAAAGTAACTGAACAAGAAGCGGAACAAGCATTTGGGAACCCAGGTGTCTATTTAGAAAAATTTATTGAAGATTTCTCACACGTTGAAATACAAATACTAGCTGATCACTACGGTAATGTGATACACTTAGGTGAGAGAGACTGCACAGTCCAACGCCGTTTGCAGAAGTTAATTGAAGAAACACCATCTCCCGCAATCAATGAGGAAATTCGCAAACAAATGGGAGAGGCAGCTATTAAAGCAGCCAAAGCTGTAAACTACTCTGGTGCCGGAACAATTGAATTCATTTTTGATAAAAGTTCTAATGAATTCTATTTTATGGAAATGAATACGCGGATTCAAGTTGAGCATCCTGTCACAGAAATGGTGACAGGCATTGACTTAATTAAAGAGCAAATTAAAATTGCAGATAATCAGCCGCTAGATTTCAAACAATCGGATGTTAAACTAAGTGGTTGGGCAATTGAATGCCGTATTAATGCAGAAGACCCATATCGTGATTTCTTACCAAATCCAGGGCAAATTGAGCTGTATTTACCGCCAGGTGGTTTAGGTGTTAGAGTAGATTCTGCTGCGTACCCGGGATATATTATCCCCCCATATTACGATTCAATGATTGCTAAACTCATTACTTATGGTCAAACGAGAGATGAAGCAATTGAGCGAATGAAACGAGCGTTAAGTGAATTTTATGTTGAGGGTATCTCAACAACAATTCCTTTCCATCAAAAAGTTATGGAACACCCGGTATTCCTATCAGGTAATTTTAATACGAAATTCCTTGAATTAAATCCGATTCTCGATGATGTAAGGTAATAAGGGCATATGTGCAGTGCTGATAATGTTAAAGGAGTGGAGCATTTTGAGCGAAGAAACAATTTTAAATGTCAGTGAAGACGCAAGTTTAGGTAAAGTAGAGATAGCACCTGGAGTGATTGAAGTTATTGCAGGAATAGCAACGACTGAAATTGAAGGTGTATACTCACGTAGAGGTAATTTTGCAACAGACGTTGCAGAAAAATTTGGTTTAAAGTCACATACTAAAGGTATTAAAGTCGAGCTAACAGACACAGGCGTAACAATTGATGTATATGTTGTGTTTAATTATGGTGTTACAATTCCACTAGTTGCTCAAAAAGTTCAACAAAATATTAGACAACAATTAAAAACAATGACTGCATTAGAAATAGAAGAAATTAATGTTCATGTCGTTGGTGTTCACATGGATAAAGAAGAAAGTCAAAATGAATAACATGAGTGAAGCTAAAGGACCCTAGAGATTAATTCTAAGGGTCTTTTCGTTGTTTTTTAGAACGTGCCAATTCAAGGTAAATTAATCTTTTTGATTGATATATTATTGCAAAAACTATTTTTTAATATAAAGCATTGTGCTATGATAATATTTTATAGTATCGTTTATAATACAAAATAGAATAGACGTGAGCAAGGAGAATACAAATGAATCGTAGACTTGGAAGAGAAAAAGCTTTTCAAGTGCTTTTCTCATTAGACAATGAAGATTTTGATGTGGATAGCACAATTGAACATATTTTAGAGGAAGAACCTAATGAATTTGTTAGAACGCTAATTTATGGAGTAGTTAGAGAAAAAAAATCAATAGATAAAAAAATCACTGAGCATTTAGAAAATTGGACGCTAGATCGATTAGCATATGTAGAAAAAGCACTTCTTCGTATGGCGGTGTTTGAAATGTTTTCTGATCTTGATACACCAAAAGGTGTTGTCATTAACGAAGTCATTGAAATTGCTCATATTTACGGAGATGAGAAGTCAGGCCAGTTTATTAATGGTGTATTAGCAAAAATTAATAAATAAAGGGGATGTTTTATATGTCAGCAGAAATAATTTATGGTGATCAACTTTCACAAACATTACGTGATCAAATGAAAACAGAGCTCGCTAATTTGAAAAAGAAAGGTATTCATCCTAAGTTAACTGTTATTTTGATAGGAGATCACCCAGCATCGCGCTCATATGTTTTGGGAAAACAAAAAGCTGCGGAATATATTGGTATGGACTCGGAATTATTACAGCTTTCATCTGAAACGACAGAAGATGAATTGCTAAGTTTAATTGATGAGTTAAATCAAGACGATAGTGTTAACGGTATCTTAGTACAGCTACCACTTCCGACTCATATTAATGAACAACGTGTCATTGAAGCAATAAGTCCAATAAAAGATGTTGATGGTTTTCACCCTATTAATATTGGGAAAATGATGACTAATCAAGAAACATTTTTACCTTGTACACCTTACGGAATTTTAACTATGCTACAAATGAACAAAATTGACATAGAAGGTAAACATGCGGTTGTAATTGGAAGAAGCAACATCGTTGGAAAACCTGTTGGCCAATTACTATTAAATGAAAATGCTACGGTAACTTATTGCCATTCGAGAACAACTAATATGAAAGAGTTGGTTCAAGCAGCTGACATTGTCATCGTTGCTGTTGGACGAGCTAATATGATCGACGCATCATACATTAAAGAAGGAGCAGTTGTCATTGACGTTGGTATTAATCGTTTAGAAGATGGAACATTGACTGGTGATGTTGATTTTGATTCTGTCAAAGAAAAGGCAGGATATTTAACACCAGTTCCTAAAGGTGTTGGACCGATGACGATTACAATGCTGTTAAAGAATACAATTAAAGCAGCTCTTAACCAATGCTCGCATGAATAATAAAGGTGTGATCAATGTGTCAGAAAGATATTTAACTGTAACAGCACTAACTCGTTACATAAAAAGAAAATTCGAACTTGACCAACATTTAACGACCGTCTGGTTAAAAGCAGAAATATCAAACTTTAAGCTCCATAGTAGAGGGCATATGTATTTTACGCTAAAAGACGATCAATCAAGAATTTTAGCGGTAATGTTTGCCGGTTATAATCGTTCATTGAGATTTCAACCTGAAGACGGTATGCATGTCATTGTTAAAGGTGAGGTAAGTGTTTACGAAGCAGCAGGCCAGTATCAGCTTTACGTTCATGATATGATCCCTGACGGCGTAGGTGCATTACATTTAGCTTTTGAACAATTGAAACAAAAGCTTTCAAATGAAGGATTATTTGATGAGACAAGGAAAAAATCAATTCCTTCATTTCCAGAACACATTGGCATCATTACTTCACCTACGGGAGCTGCAATCAAGGATATTTTATCGACAATTAACAGACGATTTCCGATTGTAAAGATATCCGTTTTTCCTGCGCTTGTTCAAGGCGAACAAGCCAAATTTGATCTGGTCAATAAAATTAATCAAGCTAATCAAATGGAGTTAATCGATACATTAATTGTTGGACGTGGTGGAGGATCGATAGAAGAATTATGGCCTTTTAACGAAGAGATAGTTGCTCGAGCGATCGCAAATTCACGAATCCCAATAATTTCAGCAGTTGGTCATGAAACTGACACTACAATTGCTGACTTTGTTGCTGATTTAAGAGCAGCTACACCGACAGCAGCCGCTGAATTAGCTGTTCCTAACTTGGTAGATTTAATTGATCGAACAAATAATTTAAAACGAGTGCTCCATAATCAATTTAGTACAATAATTAATAAAAAGCATGAGCAACTCAATAAATTAAAATCAAGTACTGCTTTCCAATATCCAAAACAGTTAATTTTCCAAAAGGAACAAGAATTAGATCGTCTAGTTGAGAGGCTAGAAAAGAACACGACTCAACTGATTCAAAATAAAAAGGATATTTATCAAGAGACAAGAACACGATTTAAACTAAATAATCCTGAGCATCAATTAACGTCCTATCAGCAAAAAATGAACTTTCTAAGACAGAATTTACACAATCATTTTCAAAAACAATTTGACCATAAAGTTACACAATTTGATCGGTATTTAAACAAGCTCACGTTATTAAGCCCATTACATACGATGAAACGTGGCTATTCAATTGGTTATGATCAATCAGGTAATATTATTAAATCAGTTAATCATGTTGAATTAGGTGATCGTATGACGTTGAGGCTAGCTGACGGAACAATCGAATCCGAAATTACACATATTGAGGAGAATTCAAATGACTGATAATAAAAGAACCTTTGAATCAACAATGACTGAATTAGAAGCAATCATAAAGAAACTTGAGACTGATGATGTACCTTTGGAAGATGCGATATCTTATTATGAAAAAGGCATGAGACTATCTAAATGGTGTGATGAAAAATTAGCCCAAGTTGAAAAACAAATGGCAAACATTATTACTGAAGAAGGTGAGATAAAACCAATTGATCTTGAGGAGGAATAGAGATGAACTTTAATTTTAGAAATTACTTAGAGGCAAATCTTGAATTTATTAATTATTCCCTAATTGAATCAATTGAAAAGTTATCGATCCCGTCAACACTTAAAGCCTCGATGCTATACTCGATTAAAGCTGGTGGTAAACGAATTCGACCAATTTTAATGATTGCAAGCGCAGAGGCATTTGGTGGTAAGAAGGAAGATGTACTTCCTGCCGCTATCGCACTTGAGTTAGTGCATACATACTCTTTAATTCATGATGATTTACCTGCAATGGATGACGATAATCTACGTAGAGGACAACCAACGAATCATATTGAATTTGGCGAAGCTACAGCAATTTTAGCAGGTGATTCTTTATTAACACTTGCCTTTCAGGTAATTAGTGAAGCTGAAAACCTTACAGCGGAACAAAAGGAAACTATTATCAAGCGATTAAGCATGGCGTCTGGTCCAACAGGAATGGTTGCAGGCCAGATTTTAGACCTTGAAGCAGAAGAAAGACAAGTAAATTTATCAGAATTAGAGCAAATACATCGATTAAAAACTGGAGAGCTACTAATTTTTGCGGTTGAAATAGGAGCATATCTTGCCGGTGCAGCACAAGATCAATTAAAAGCAATCCGAGAATTCGGTCATCATATTGGTTTAATTTTTCAGATTCAAGATGATATACTTGATATAGAAGGCGACGAGCAGAAACTGGGTAAAACAGTCGGTAGTGACCAGGAAAATAAGAAAAGTACTTATCCGAAGTTATTAGGAATTGAAGGTGCATTACAGGCTAAAGAAGCTAATATTAAACAAGCTGAAGCATCGCTAAATCAAGCTCAAATTGCTAATTCAACACTTCATGCTTTTATTGATTATATTAGTAACCGTGAGTCATAAATTTTGCTCGATCTGATCACTTTAATGAGTGATGAATAAAATAAACAAGTCGAAATCTTGTATAAGTAGAGGATAGAAGGTAATGACAGTAAAGAAAGTACGGCTAGATGTCTTAGTTGTTGAACGAGGTTTAGTTGAAACGCGAGAACAAGCAAAGCGCAGTATTATGGCTGGGCTTGTTTTTTCAGGTTCGAATCGAATGGATAAGCCCGGTGTTAAGGTTAAAGAAGATATACCACTCGAAATAAAAAGTAAAGAGATTCCATATGTGGGGCGCGGTGGGCTTAAATTAGAGAAAGCACTAAAATATTTTGATCTTGAGATTCAAGATCGGATTATGATGGATATTGGTGCATCTACTGGTGGATTTACTGATTGCGCCCTACAAAATGGAGTTAGTCTTTGTTATGCTATTGATGTTGGATATAATCAATTAGCGTGGAAATTAAGAAATGATGATCGCGTAATCGTGATGGAAAGAACTAATTTCAGGCATGCTACACCAGAATTATTTACTCATGGTGAACCTAATTTTACAACAATTGATGTCTCCTTTATTTCGTTAAAATTAATTTTCCCACCATTAAAGGATATCTTGAGCGAAGGTTCAGACGTTGTCGCGCTTATTAAACCACAATTCGAAGCAGGAAAAGATAAAGTGGAAAAACGTGGAATTGTCCGCAATCCTAAAGTACATGAGGAAGTATTACATGATACAATTGAAGCAGCTAGCGAAAATCAATTATCGCTTGTAGACTTAACATATTCTCCTATTACAGGTGGCGATGGTAATATTGAGTTTTTAGCTCACTTTAAATTCACACCAAATAGTTCATTAGATACAATTGATTACTTAAGCTTAATTGAAAAAGTAGTTAAGGATGCACATCAGACATTGTAATCATTTATCCATGGAAGGAGTAAAGCGTATGAAAAAAGGGCAACGACATATGAAAATACGTGAATATATCGCTAATCACGATATTGAAACGCAGGAAGAGCTAGTCGATATTTTAAAAAGTGAAGGCTATAACGTAACTCAGGCTACAATATCAAGAGATATTAAAGAATTACACCTAATAAAGGTTCCAATTGAGAATGGCTCTTATAAATATAGTTTACCTGCTGATCGCCGTTTTAATCCACTGGAAAAATTAAAACGATTAATGCAAGATTCTTTTATTAGCTTAGATAAAGCAACTCACTTCCTAGTATTAAAAACATTGCCAGGTAATGCTAATGCGTTAGGTGCATTGATTGATCATTTACAATGGGAAGAAATAATTGGGACAATTTGTGGAGATGACACCATATTAATTATTTGTCGTAATGAAGCCGTAACACATGATCTTGAAAAGAGATTTTTAAATATGCTATAAAAATTATGCGACTGATTCGAGGTGAATGGTTTTGTTAAGTGAACTTTCAATTCAAAATTTTACGATCATTAATCAATTAACCATCTCGTTTAACGACGGATTAACAGTTCTTACAGGTGAAACCGGAGCTGGTAAATCAATTATTATTGATGCTATTGAACTTCTTACAGGCGGAAGAGGATCAGTTGAATATGTTCGACATGGGAAGAATAAGGCCGTATTAGAAGGCTTATTTACAATTGACGATCCGAAGCATGCCATTTATAAACTTTTCGATAAATATGGTATTGAATATGATCAAGAAGGTATGATCATTCTTCACCGTACAATTAGTGCAAAAGGTAAAAGTATCTGTCGCGTTAATGGTTCATTAGTAACCTTAGCTATTTTGCGTGAGTTTGGCCAGACCTTAATTGATATTCATTCACAACACGAAACACAATCGTTATTAGATTCTAGTCGACATCTTAGTTTGTTGGATATGTTTAATCAAGAACATGAAAATGATCGATTCAATGATTATCAGAGAGTGTATAACAAATTAAAAAAGGCAAAGGTAGTTTACGATTCATTAAAGAACAACGAGCAAGAGTCAATTCAGCGTCTTGATTTACTACGGTTTCAATTAAATGAGATTAATCAAGCCAAACTCTCTATAAATGAAGATATCGAATTAAGACAAGAACGTGAGAAATTAGTTAATTTTGAACAAATTTATGAAAATGTAACTGAAGCGTATAATTCATTAAGAGGAGAACATAAAGGATTAGATTGGCTATCAATGGGCTCAGCAGCATTAGAAACAGCGAGCAGTCTTGAGCCAGAGCTTGAAAAGTTAAGTGAATCCTATTCAAATCAATATTATATGCTTGAAGAAATTAGCATTCAACTACGGAATTACTTAGATCAAATGTCTTATGAACCAGACCGCCTAGCTGAAATTGAATCAAGATTAAATGAAATTCAGTTGCTGATCAGAAAATATGGATCAAATGTTAATGAAATTATCGAATACGCCGCAGAAATTGAAGATGAAATTGAAACGTTAGAAAATCGAGATCAATCATTACAGGAAATGGCTGATGAAATTAATGAATTATCTGAGGATGCATTGATAGAAGCAAAGCAACTCCATGATCGCAGAGTACAAGGCGCAAAACGCTTAATTAAAGTAATAAAAGCAGAATTAAAAGATCTTTATATGGAGAAAACACAGTTTGAAACTGAGATTGAAATTCGTGCAGGAAAGCCAGGAGATCCAGAGTTATCAGGAAAACCAGTCCATTTAGGTGAAAACGGCTTTGATCAAGTTCGATTTTTACTTTCCACAAATCCAGGTGAACCTGTGAAACCATTAGATAAGGTGGCTTCAGGAGGAGAACTATCTAGGATAATGTTAGCGTTTAAAAAGGTATTTGCAAAACATCAAGGAGTTACAAGTGTTATATTTGATGAGGTTGATACTGGTGTAAGTGGTCGTGTCGCTCAAGCGATTGCGGAAAAGATACATACGATTTCAATTGACTCTCAAGTGTTATGCATTACTCACTTACCACAAGTTGCAGCTATGGCAGACCATCATTTATTGATCGAAAAAATAGCATCACAACAAGAGACATATACGCGTGTTAAACAGCTAACTGAACAGGAAAGAATTGAAGAATTAGCAAGAATGACAACTGGAACATCGTTAACTGATACATCAGTTAGCTATGCCAAAGAGTTAATCAGTAGTGCTAAACAATTTAAAATAACTCAATAATTATTGATTTGACATTATAAAAGTCAAATTTGGATGGTGAGGAGCTTATATAGGTTAAGCTTCTTTTTTTTTATTTAAAGAAGGAAATCTTCTCAATTTTTTGAGAACTTTGCTTGGTTTAAAAATGTCTCTAGAAGGCCAAAGTAAAGGTACAGAAAGAAATAAAACAGAAAAAAGGAGAGTGAAATGTGAATAGACAAATATTCAAAAATTTGTGTGGGATCGCATTAATTATTGCTTTATTAATCTTACCTTTTATTCCACCGGTTAAAGAGTATTTAGCCATTCCAACGCAAATTAATTTATATACAAATCAACCTGAAACAATTGAAATTTCAACTTCCAATCCGTCTTTTTCAATCATTGATCAACAAGATCAACAAATCATAAAAATAGAAGATAACTACTTAACACCATTAGAAAAAGGTAAAACAGAGCTTCAATATCAATATAATGATTTTCCTTTGAAAAAGATAAACGTCAATGTTGATCATCAATATCAAGTCATCCCAGGTGGTCAATCAATTGGAGTTAGTCTTGAAACGCTTGGTGTCTTAGTAGTTGGTTATCATTACATTGGTGACGAAGCAGATAATCAATCACCAGGTAGAGAAATCGGAATTAAAATTGGAGATAACATCTTAGAAATGAATCAACACTCGATTCAATCCATTGAGGATATTGGTCCAATTGTAGCAGAAGCAGGGCAAAACAATGAATCGATTCAGATAAAATATCAACGAGATCACAAAGTCTTTGAGGATGAACTGATTCCAGTATATGATGAAAAAACAGACAGCTATAAAATCGGATTATATATTCGCGATTCTGCAGCTGGGATCGGTACGATGACATTTCTTGACCCACAAACTAACATGTATGGAGCACTTGGTCATGTCATAGCAGATATTGACACTAAAGAACCAATTGAAATTAAATCAGGTACAATAGTAAAATCGAAGATAACTTCAATTCAAAAAGGAAATAGCGGTCTTCCCGGTGAAAAACGAGCAACATTTAATAAAAATGAAAATTTATTAGGTAATATCACGAAAAACAGCTCATTTGGGGTATTTGGTGAGTTAGATATTGATTTATCTAAGGAAGATTTAACAGATCCAATCCCAATCGCTTATAGCCATGAAGTGGTTGAAGGTTCAGCGCAAATTTTAACTGTGATCGATGATGAGAAAGTAGAAGCATTTGATATTGAAATCATTAGTACCATTGAACAAAAGAATCCCGCAACTAAAGGTATGGTTATTAAAGTGACTGATGAACGCCTGTTAGAAAAAACGGGGGGAATTGTGCAAGGTATGAGTGGAAGTCCGATTATTCAAAATAACAAGTTAATTGGAGCCGTAACCCATGTTTTTGTAAACGATCCAACATCAGGCTATGGCATTCATATTGAATGGATGCTTGATGAAGCTGAAATTAACTATAAAGGGGCATTCGCTAAAGTAAGTTGATGATCATATTATAAAAAACCTGAATAATATAAGTTCAGGTTTTTTTAATGATTAAAATCGTTAACTACATATTGACTTAATGATAATTGTGATATAATAAACATAAATTATTTTCGACAAAAAAGAAAAATACTGGAATGAGCTTATTGTCAATTTTACCGATTTTAGCGAAACTTAAGAAGTTTTAGCGAATAAAAATTTTCTTGCTTTTTTTAAAAGGTATAAGCAAATTTACGTCGAATCATAGTTAAGAGAAGTTCGGGAATTTAAGGAGGAATTGATAGTGGGAAAAATTAGAGTTTGTTTGGTTGATGACAACCAGGAGTTAGTTCGTGTGATGGAAGATTATTTTGAAACTCAACAAGATATCGAAATTGTTGGCGTGGCACACAACGGAAGGGAAAGTTTAGAGTTACTAACAAATACTAACCCTGATGTTGTTATATTGGATATTATCATGCCACATATGGATGGATTAGCTGTCTTAAAAGAAATGAGAGATCTGAATTTTAAGAAGCAACCACAAGTTATCATGTTAACTGCTTTTGGGCAAGAAGACGTAATGAAAAAAGCAGCTGACCTAGGTGCTTCATACTTTATATTGAAACCGTTTGATTTAGAATATCTAGCTGATCAAGTCCGTCAAGTCTACGGTAAGCCAAGGATCGAGCGTAAAACGGCTAAGCATCCAGACCATAAACAGAAGAAGTTTGATTTGGAAGCAAGTATTACGAATATTATTCATGAAGTTGGTGTACCAGCTCATATTAAAGGATATATGTACTTAAGAGAAGCGATTGCGATGATATTCAATAATGTTGAGCTGTTAGGCTCTATCACTAAAGTTCTCTATCCTGATATTGCCAAGAAATACAATACAACGCCTTCACGTGTAGAACGTGCGATTCGTCATGCAATTGAAGTCGCTTGGAGTCGTGGTAATATTGATTCAATTTCAGAATTATTCGGTTATACAGTCAGCAGTTCCAAAGCTAAGCCAACGAATAGTGAATTTATTGCCATGGTTGCTGATCATCTACGATTAGAATATCGTGCGAGTTAAATTAATTTAGAATTTATTACATCAGGATAACAACACTGTTTATATTTCCCAATAATTTTTTATTATCAAGATTCAACACAAGTCGTTCTAATTTTTAGAAATATCTATATATTTAAAATTAATGATCCTCTCTTAATAAAGTAAATCAACTTAAGAGAGGATTTTTATTTAAAATACAGATATATAAGACGGGAAAATTTATCAATAAATGGCATTAGTGGTACGCTGACATAATTAGCATTATTTGTACATAACATGAGATTGATTTTATTAGTAGTTAAAACTCATTGGAAGAGTAGATCGATCCACTATAATTATATGAAAATCTGTTTAAAATTTTTTTCAGGGCAACATAATAATATATACTTAATAAGTGAATGAATTTCATAATGACTTAATTGGCTATAAAACACGAACAATTGGGTTACAGGTGACGCGGTGATTTCCACTCTAGGCGGACGCTTTCCGCGGGATCGGCCTCAGCTAAGTGATAAAAGCTTTCCAAGCTTTTATCACTGGATCTTCGGACACGACTGTTCCCGCTGGAGTCGCCGCCTGCCGTTCTAATCACTTGATTAGGCTTCTTTATTTACGTATGATATTGTATTTTCATTTGTAATTGTTCGTGTTCTTAACTAGATTTTGTATTATGAAATTGACTCAAGTAAATTTCTTTTCGAATAAAAACCTCCTTATTGTTACAAACTATACAAAAAAGACCAGCTATAAAAAGTCAAGGGAATTTTAAGAAATATTTTTAGGCAGTATAAAACGGAGAATTTGTTAAAATTGGGCACACCAAATAAACCTTAATTTAGTCATTTTTAAATTAAGGTTGAAGAAACATTAATTTTAATCAATATTATTAAGTATCTAATTGTGGTCTTGGTTCATATGGCTTGTTATCACGAAGTATTGCGAAAATAATATGAGTTAATTTGCGTGCAACCGCACCAATGGCAGTTCCATGAGCTTTTCCACGCTTACGCAGTTTTTGATAGTATAAAGAAAGTAATGGATCATGATTGCTAGCGACAAAAGCAGCTTGCCAAATAGCTCGTCGTAAATAAGGCGAACCACGTTTAGAAATCCTTGTGTTACTGCTGTTAAAATCGCCTGATTGGTGAACTGATGCATCTAAA
>FZPS01000173.1_pt66 | contig 36923 bp, 40 predicted proteins | sample 1817821 | NCBI WGS metagenome assembly FZPS01 (sample SAMEA104158645, study PRJEB21678) | metagenome | place: Germany | collected 2015-04-21 | reverse complement strand
CTATCAAGACCCCCCTATAACCCAGTTTCCTCACTGCATCAATAACGGTGTAGCCGCCGACAAAGACCCCCACACCCCGGGCATATAACTCCTCTATCTTTGCCGGGGCTTCCTTGGCGTCTTCAATCAATGCTGTTATTATTTGGGATGAAAAGGTTTTCTGCAGGATGTTTTTGGCCCTTTCGTAGGCGGAAACAAGATTTTTAAAACCAATGATGCCAATTTTGCTGGAATAGGCTACCGCCCTGTCAATGGTGTTGATAATATCGAAGCTGGTTGTCTCCAAATTGACAACGGGTACGTCGAGTTTTTCTTTGATCAGATTCCCTGTTCTGCCCCTGCTGATGATAATACTGGTCCCCTTTTCAACCGCCTTTTGGGCTATAGCCAACCCTTCTTCCATGGAACCCTGGTAGACGGCAATATCTTCCCCCAGCTCGGCAATGAGCCTTTTGGCCCTTTCAGCCAAATTCCCGTCCGGTGCAATGAAGATTATTTTTTGAGACATTTTTACTACCCCCAGGTCCAATGCTACCGTATCTTTATGACTATTATACCATGATCCTAAACCAGCAGGGCAAATCTTAGCAGGGAGGCAGCCAGGATCCAGGCGGAGACAAAGGCCACCTGCTTGATAACCCTCGGGATCGATGCCTGGTAATATTCAGCGGTCAAGAGCAGGCACATATGGAAGGGTGAGGTTAAATAGCTAGTTGCCGCTGCTATATAAACTAGATTATAGTAGGGAATTGAACCGGCAGCAGCGGGAATGACCGATAAAAACAGGGGTGTCGTGAGGCCGATGGCGGCACTGCTGTTGCCTGTAATCAAACCGGCAAGAAAGGGAAATAAAACTGCCAGTAATACCAGCGGTGCACCCCTCTCGACCAAAAACAGAGAAATTTCATTTAAAAATCCCGTCACAGCAACTATATCCTTAAAAATAACAACCCCCACTATGGCCAGTACCATATCCCACTTGATGCCCCCCAGGGCTATTCGGAAGCGTTCTTTTACTGAGGCCAGATATGGTGCCTCTTTCCCCGGGAGAAAAACGACATAAAGGCCCCCGAGCAAAATGGCCAGGGGAAAATAAATTTTAAAGACAAGGCCCAGCAGTATAATTATGATAAAGGGAAACAGGCTTAAGAGCAGCCGCAAAAGGCTCCTAAGCTCGACCTTCCCCTTCTCCCCTTTCCTGCCGCCGGGTGCCAGGCCGCGAAATACATAGAAGAAGGCAAGGGGCATGATAACCACCATTATTGGAATATTAAATTTTAGAAATTCAGTTATATCTATGCCTGAGATGGAAGAAATAAGGATCATGCCCGGACTGGTGGGAAAGGCATAAGTATTTATATGCCTGAAGATAACATTGGCCGCCGCCAGGGAATCCCTGTCCAGGCCGATCTCAGCTCCCATTTTTTCAAGCAGGGGAGCAGACATGACAGCCCCCCCGGGAACCGCCAGGAGACCCACCAGGGCGGGAATGAGGGCAATAAGCAGCCGCACGTCCTGTACCAGTTCCCGGAAGTTAAGGATCATTTCATCGAGCATTCCGGTCGCCTTCAATAAAGCCCCCAGAGAAGTGATGCCGATAACGGCCAGGACCAGTTTTATTGTTTCGGGGCTGGTAAAGGAAAAAGCCAGGGTTTGCAGGACAGTAACAGGCGGCAATCTTCCAAACAGCGCCATAAGCAGGGCCCCGCCCAGCATTACGATCCCCAGTTTAATTTTCTTTCTGAGCAAAAAGATCACTAACAGTATCGTACTGAGCAATGCTAAAACCGCCAACAGCAAAAGGATTACCCCCAGTAAGCAGATTACCACTGGAAATTAATGGAACAAGCGCCCTTATAAGACTGCCACCCAATTGCCCCGCCTGCTTACCTTACTTTACAGAATAGCGGCAGGGTGCAGCACAGGGAAATACCTATTTGCTTACAATCAGATTGGCCACAAAATTCAGGTCGACATTGCCACCGCTAACAACGGCCACGACAGTTTTATCCTTCAGGGGTACCTTGCCTGCCAGCACAGCCGCCACCGTCACCGCCCCCGAAGGCTCTGCCAGCATCTTCCCCCGCTCCAGGAGGGTTATCAGGGCGCTCCTGATCTCCTCTTCGGTAACGAGGAGGATATCATCGACATATTTCTTTACTATCTGAAAGGTCAACTGCCCCGGCTTATTGCTGCGCAGCCCGTCGGCCATGGTTTTTGGGGGTGAGCTCAATTCCGCTATTTCCCCTGCCTTAAGGGAGAGATACATGCTGTTGCTCAGGGACGGTTCCACACCAAACACCTTAACACCGGGCCTGCTCTCCTTTACTGCCGTGGCAATTCCGGAAATGAGACCCCCTCCGCCAACGGGGACCAGGATGGCATCAACACCGGGCAGTTCGGCCAGAATCTCCAGGCCGATGGTTCCCTGCCCCGCTATAACATGGGGGTCATCGAAACCATGCACAAAGGCGCAGCCCCTTTCCGCGGCCAGCTGGTAAGCTTTGGCCCGCCTCTGGGTAGACAGGGTCCCGCAGCGGATTATTTCCGCACCATAGGCCTGGGCCGCCGCCACTTTGACCGGCGAAGCATTTTCAGGCACAACTATGGTGACGGGGTAGCCCAGGAGAGAGGCGGCATAGGCCACCGCCTGCCCATGGTTACCCGAGGAAGCCGCTATGATGCCCTTTTTCCCCTTTTCTTTATCCAGCTGGAAGATATGATTGCAAGCCCCGCGAATTTTGAAGGAGCCGGTTCTCTGCCTGTTTTCCGGCTTAATGTATACCCTGTTTCCACTCAGTTGACTCAAATAACGGGAAGATTCCAGTCTCGTTTCTTTGATCAAACCCTGCAAGCGGGCCTGGGCTTCTTTTATCTCCTTTAAGCCGATAATTGTCTTTCCCTCCCCTCGTTTTTTTTAACAATAATCCCTACCAGCTTTCTAGAGTCCTTTTGATCCGGGTTACTCCTTCTTCCAGGGCCGACAGGGAAGTGGCAAAGGACAGCCGGAAATAATGATCGCAGTTTGGGCCAAAGTATTTCCCCGGAGTCACGGCCACCAGGGCTTCATCCAGGAGCCTGTTGCAAAAAGTGAGGGAATCCATGGCATAGGGAGAAAAATCCACAAATACGTAAAATGCGCCCTGGGGCTTAATACAGTTGAGGCCGCGAATGGCATTTAGCCTGTCCACTATATAATTGCGCCGCCGCGTGTATTCGGCAACCATGTTCCTGACGCTGTCCTGGGGACCGGTCAGGGCCGCCAGGCCTGCGTGCTGGACAAAGGAGGTGGCACAGCGGGCCGAGAGGTGATATACCTCTGACATTATTTTCAGCAGCCGGGCGTTTTTCACTGCCAGGTAACCCAGCCGCCACCCCGTCATAGAGTAGGTTTTGGAAAAGCTGTTGACAATGATGGTTCGTTGGGCCAGTTCCGGCGCAATGGAAACAATGCTGATATGCTTGTTATCATCATAGACAATAGCTTCATATACCTCATCGCTTAATACCCATAAATCATATTTTAGAACAATTTCGGCAATAGTTTCTAATTCTTCCCTGGTAAACATGGAACCCGTTGGATTACACGGGCTATTGAGAATTATTAGCCTGGTTTTTTCGGTAATTGCTCTTTCCAGCAATTGTGGATTGAGGGCAAAGCGCCCTTTTTCCACGGTCATGGGAATAGATACAAAATTGCCCTGTGTCAGGGCAACAGATTTGGCATAGGTGCCAAAGTATGGCTCCAGGGCAATAACCTCTGCCCCCGGTTCCACAAGGGCCATATTGGTTAAAAATATCCCCAGGGCGCCGCCGTTGGTTATTATTACATCCTCCGGATTATAGTTTACGTTATGAGTTTTGGTCAATTTTTCTGCCACAGCTTTTCTTAATCCCGGGATGCCCTGATTGGGCACGTATTTGGTATAGCCTTTTTGCAGGGCTGCAAAGGCAGCCGTCACTATATGTTCCGGTGTTGGAAAATCCGGCTGGCCCTGGGTCAGGAAGATGACGTCCAGGCCCTCTTGCCTCAATTCATTCCCCCTTTTGGTAGCGGCAGCGATAAGATTGGCAGGAAGATTGAGGCCCCTCCGGGCAAAAGGCTTCATTTTTTTACCCCCTGTTCTTTCTCATCTCCTTTTCCAGCACCTTTACCTTTACAGCGCGGAAAATGGTAGAATCTTTTCCCCACCGAAAAGATGCCTGTACCATTTCACAGCGCTCCTTGTTCTCTTAATAATTTTATTGTGTAGGGAAGCAAGCCGCCGCTTTCCACAATGCCCCGTACAAAGTCGGGATAGGGCGTAAAAGTGAATACTCCCTCTGGCGCTTTAATCAGACAGTCCGCAAAATCTATTTCAATTTTTTCCCCATTTTTAATATTGTCCACCGCTTCCGGACAAACCACGGCGAAAAGCCCTTCGTTAATACAATTGCGGTAGTAGATCCGGGAAAAGCCCTTTGCGATAATAGCAAAGACACCGCGGGCTTTCAGGCATTTGACAGCCTGCTCCCTTGCTGAACCGCAGCCCCAGTTCTTCCCGGCAACAATGATATCCCCTGGCCGGCACTCTTGATTAAATATGGGATCATAATCTTTCAGGGCATAGTTGCCCATTTCTTCTTCGCTCATCAGGGTATAGGTGTACCGGCCGGGAAAAATGACGTCGGTATTAATATTATCCCCGTATTTCCAAACCCTCCCAGTAATGTTCATCTTTCTGCACCTGCCATAATAAGCAAATTATAGAATATCCCTGGGATCGCCTATCTCCCCCAGGAGGGCTGAACAGGCCACCGTCAAGGGGCTGGCCAGATAGATCCTGCCGGTGCTGCTCCCCATTCTCCCGAGAAAATTTCTATTGCCGGTGGAGATGCAGACCTCTCCGTCGCCCAAAACTCCCCCTGCAACCCCAATACAGGGTCCGCAGCCCGGAGGATTGATGGTACAGCCGGCATCGAGCAAGATCTGTAGTATCCCTTCCTCCAGCGCCTGCCGGTACACCCTGTAGGAAGCAGGATTTACGATGGTGCGCACCGCTACCCGGCGCCCTTTTAAAAGGGCGGCCGCCAGGCGAAGGTCTTCTATTCTCCCGTTGGTGCAGGTACCGATAAAGGCCTGGTCTATTTTCACGCCCCTTACCTCCGACACCCTGGCATAGTTGTCCACACTGTGGGGAACCGCTACCCCGGGTTCAATTTCCTCGGCCCGGTAGTACAATTCAGCTGCATACCCTGCATCCCCGTCAGCCCAGATCTCCTCCCAATTGCCGTCCGGCAGCCGATCTTTGATCATGGCCCTGACCTTCTCGTCTGGTCTGCAGACGGCATTCTTGGCCCCCATCTCCACACCCATGTTGCACAGGGTCATGCGCCCGGCAACGGACATGTTTTCTATGCAACCGCCGTGGAACTCCACCGACATATAATCTGCCCCGTCGGATTTAACGTCCCCAATTATTTTTAAGATTAAGTCTTTGGCTGTGACCCCCGGACCCAGCTGGCCTTCTACGGTAATTTTGATTGTCTCCGGTACCTTCAGCCAGATACGGCCCGTTGCCCAGACAGCGGCCATTTCCGTCCTGCCAATACCGGCGGCAAAGGCGCCCATGGCGCCGCTGGTGCAGGTGTGGCTGTCTGTTCCGATAATAATCAAGCCCGGCGCCGCATAACCTTCCTCACACATGATCTGATGGCAGATGCCACCGTGGCTGTTGAGATCATAAAAGTGGCTGATCCCCTGCTCCGCCACGAACTCCCTTATTATCCTGTGGGCATCGGCATAGTCCGCCGTCGAAGCCGGGACGGTGTGATCCAGAACGACGACAATTCTGGAGCTATCCCATACTTTTTTCAAACCAATCCTGGCAAAGGTTTTGGCAACAGAAGCCGTATTTTCATGGCTTAAACAGTAGTCGGGCTGGACAACCACCACCTCGCCGGCTTTCGCGTCTGTCCCCGCCGCCCTGCTCAGGACTTTTTCAACAAAGGTTTTCCCCATTGCCATCGTCCCCTCAAAAAAGCCCTTTCATATATTACAAAGACTGTTTATTTTTATAGTAGTTTACAACTCCTCCCGCCAGGAGGATCTCAACCATGACCGCGGGAAGGGGAGCCACCGGGATCTCTATTCCCCTGGTCCTGTTGGTGATTACTCCTGCACCAACCTCATATTCCAGCAGGTCTCCTTCCTCGATCAATGAGGTGTCACACTCCACCAGGGGTAGGCCAATGTTAATGGCATTCCGGTAAAAAATGCGGGCGAAGGATTTGGCAACAACACACTGTACCCCCGCTTCCTTGAGGGCTGTGGGAGCCTGCTCCCGGGAAGAACCGCAGCCGAAATTGCTGCCTGCTACCAGGAAAGAGCTTTCCTTAATCTTCGACTTAAATTCCGGATCGAGATCCTCCATGACATGGCGGGCCAGATCACTTTTGTCCAGGGTCTTGGTATACTTGCCGGCGATAATCAGATCTGTGTTTATATCATCACCGTATTTCAAAGCCTTTGAACATAACCGCACCGGATGTTTCCCCCCTGTCCACCATTAATCCATGTCTATTTTCCGCGGATCTGTAACTACACCAAAAAGGGCCGACGCAGCAACAGTGGCGGGCGAGGCCAGATAGATGAAGGCCTTGTTGTTGCCCATACGGCCTTTGAAGTTTCGATTGGCCGTCGATAAGACAATTTCCCCGTCGCCGGGTACCCCGCCGTGGGTGCCGACACAGGCACCGCAGCCGGGTGTAAACAAAGTGGCACCGGCCGCCAGTAAATCGGTCATTACCCCCTCTGCGATAGCCTGCTGCAAAATGCTTTTGGAAGCGGGCACCACCAGCATGCGCACCCGGTCGCTGATGCGTTTGCCCCGCAGGATATTGGCGGCTATCCGGAGGTCTTCAAGGCGTCCGTTGGTGCATGTCCCCAAAAAGGCCAGGTTGAAGGGCATCCCCTCCAGTTCGCTGACGGGGCAGTAGTTGTCCACCGCATGGGGTTTGGCTATTCCAGGGGTAATGGCGTCCAGGTCTATGTCGACGACTTCGCAGTAGGAGGCACCCCTGTCGGCCTCAATTCCCAGACCGGAATAGCAGGTAAAACCGGTCTTGGCCCCCATTTCCACCACCATATTGGCCATGGTCAACCTGTCGGCAGGGGTACATTTTTCCAGATATTCCCCGTAGAATTCAATGGCCCTGTAATTGGCCCTTTTGCTCCCCAACAGGCCTATTACATACAGCATGATATCCTTGGCCGAGCAACGGGGATCCAATTCCCCGTGCAGGTTTATCCGGATGGTTTCCGGTACTTTAAACCAGTTCCTGCCTGTCAGAAAGGCCACACCCATATCCGTCGCGCCAACACCTGTAGCAAAGGCCCCAAGGGCCCCATAGGTGCAGGTGTGGGAATCCGTCCCGATGACAAGATCGCCGGGTCCCACAAAGCCCCTTTCCACTACCAGCTGATGGCAGACACCCTCGCCGCCCTCAATCAGTTGCACCTGCTGCTGCCGGGCAAACTCCCGCAGCAGCAGGTGCAGGTTGGCTGCCCTTTCATGGGGGGCGGGACAGGCATGGTCCATAATCAGGACGATCCGGGCTGGATCGTAAACCCTAACCCCTCCCATTTCCTCAAAGGCCTTGATGGCCATGGGGCCGTTGGCATCGTGGGCCATCATAAAATCAATACTGCAGTAGACGATTTCGCCGGCGGAAACCCTCTTGCCCGCGTGCCTGGATAGTATCTTTTCCGCAATGGTTTTTGCTGTCATACCTGTTCCCACCCTCCAGATTCCATATTTGCGGCCGCTACCCCAATTATCCCTCTGCGAAGGCCTAGGGTTAAAGCACTCCTTTTTCCCGGAGAATCTTGTCTATACTTTCAGAAATCACTTTACCCTGTTTTATCTCTTCCCGCCGTCTTGCTTCGTAATCCAGCTTCACATGCACACTGGCTAAAAGACTTTCCAGATCTTTTTGGGGAACAACCACGACCCCGTTGATGTCGCCTATGATTATATCGCCCGGGTTTACTGCCACCCCACCGCAGGAGATGGGATAATTGATCTCGCCCGGCCCGTCCTTACTGCACCCGGCCGGCACGACTGCCTTCGTAAACACCGGAAACCCAAGTTCCAGCAAAATATCTATGTCCCTCACAGCGCCGTCAACAACAAGGCCGCCCAAGCCCTTCTCTATAGCAGCCAGGCACATCAGCTCGCCAAAGACCGCGTTGGTATAGCAGCCAGACGTGTCTACGACCAGGATATCTCCCCGTCGGGACACATCGATGGCCTTGTGCAGCATAAGATTGTCCCCGGGTTTTACCTTTACCGTCACCGCCGGCCCCATTATCCTGTAATCTTTATTCAGGGGCTTTATCCTGTGGTCCATGGCTCCGGTTCTTGCCATGGCATCGCTGATATTGGGTGTGCTCATCCCTGACAGCTTCGCCAGTAATTCCTGCGGCGGCCTTTCAATGTCAAAGCGAATTCGAAAACCAGGTTTACCCTTCATTGTCATTACCCCTCTACCTTGCTTGCTGTAGTATTATCCTTTACCAAGGTTTTATAGGCGTCCAGAATCTCATGAAAATCAGCGGGGGGAACCCCCTGGAAATGTTCCCGGAAGCCCATTTCGGTACACCATCTTAATTTTTTCTTGGTCCCCTCGGACATTGTATAATCCACGCCCAGGCCTTTTAAGGTTGCGATAACCTCTTCCATTTCATGTTCCCGACGCTCTGAATGGATAACTCCCCTGGTCAGCAGGTTATTGATGACCTCATAGAAGGGGCCCCCTTCCAGAGTCTTTTGGATGGAAGTGAGAACGTCATCCTCAACGCCATATTGATTGCTGGCGATAATCGTTTCCAACAACAGTACCACAAAGCCTTTCATGAAGATGCTCCTGAACATTTTGGAGGCCGAGGACCTGCCGGCTTCTTCCCCCATAAAGGTGAGGTCCATCCCGTATTGGGAGAAGACCTGGCAAAACTTTTTGGCGCCGTTGCCGCTGGCCAGGATGGGTACTTTGTGTTTGTAAATGGGTACCGGGCCCATAACGGCAACGTCAACGAAGAGAGCCCCTGTTTCCCCCACCGTCTCGGCAACTGCTTCTTTGGTCATAGGCGAGGCGGCATTAATGTCTACATAGCATTTACCTTTCCCCAGGTACGGCCGGGCTTCCTTTGCCAGGGGCAGGGCAAGGTTGGCGCTTACCGCGCTGAAGATGTATTCCGCATCTGCTATCATCTCACCCAGACTCGGAGCCAGGGTAACGCCGGCGTCCTCCGCCCTCTTCCGGATAAGGGCAGCCTGGGGCTCAATGTTCCAGAATTTGTCGTAGGCTGTAATCTGTTCAATGCCTTCTTCCTTCAGGCCCTTGGCAATGTTGTAGCTGGCTTCCCCGAAGCCGATAAAACCAATTTTTGGAATATCCATTACTATCCCTCCGTCCCTGCTACATAGGATGCTTCCCTTTTCTTATTGCCCTTCCTTAATCATCCGGTAGACAGGCACACCGACTGAGAGCAGCGTAAAAATAATCAGGATTAAGGAAATTGGCCTGGACAACATGAACAAGAGAACATTCTCGCCATGGGCAATGGCCAGGGTACCGTTGAGGCCTTTTTCGGCAATTGGCCCCAGGATAATCCCCAGTACTATTGGAACAATGGGGAAACCATAACTCTTCAGAATATACCCGATAAAGCCAAAGGCAACCATAACATAGACATCAAAGACATTTCCCCGCAGGGCATAGGCCCCGATGACCGTCAGGAGCATAACACAGACTGAAAGAATGTGCTTGGGTGTCCTTGTGACAATGGTGAAATAGGGTGCGCAATAGATGCCAAACAAAAGCATCATAACGTTGGCCAGGTATAGGGCCAGGATAAATGTATATGCGATGTCGGCATGCTGGGTAAAAAGCTGGGCCCCCGGTATCAGGCCGTGGACTAAAAGCCCACCCATCATAATGGCCGCCACCGAATCACCCGGTACACCCAGGGTCAGCATGGGTATCAAAGCCCCGCCGGCCATGGCATTGTTGGCCGATTCAGCAGCTGCTATTCCTTCCGAAATGCCGGTACCAAAGAGTTCCGGATGCTTCGAGGACCGCTTGGCTTCATTGTAGGCCATAAAGCTGGCAATACTGCCCCCGGCACCCGGCAACATACCTACATACGTACCAATCATGGATGATTTTAAATATATGGCTGCATGCCTCTTAATGTGGTCCCAGCTTGGGAACCCTACTTTTATCTTTCTGATCTCATCAAAACTCAACAGATTTACCGTATCATCATTGATGTAACTACTAATCATTGCCAGGGTTTCCGGTATGGAGAAAAGACCAATCATGGCCGGCACTAACTGTACACCGTCAATCAGGTTAACAATACCCATGGTAAATCTGGGTCTGCCCAGTAAGGGGTCGACACCGATGGTACTTACAATTAAACCAAAAACCCCTGCCATTAGCCCCTTTATGAGAGATTTCTCACTTACCGAAGCAATGACCGTTAAACCGAAGACCGCCAACAAAAAATACTCGGGGGGGCCAAACATTAAAGATATCCTGGACAGGGGCGGTGCGAAGAAGAGGAGGACCGTGACGCCGAATATTCCCCCCAGGAAGGAGGCAAAGACAGCTTCCCGCAGTGCTTCTCCCGCCTTGCCCTTCTTGGCCATGGGATGACCGTCCAAAACCGTTGCCGCCGCAGAAGGGGTGCCGGGCGTATTGATCAAAATGGCAGAGATCGAGCCGCCGTACATGGCCCCGCCAAAAAGAGCTCCCAGCAGGATCAATCCTGTAGAAGGGTGCATACCAAAGGTAAGGGGCAGCAGGACAGCAACACCCATAGCGGCAGTAAAACCCGGAAGGGCTCCGAATAAGATGCCCAAACACGTGCCCAGAGCAGCCATTATTATATTATTTATGGTGAACACATTACTTACAGCTTGTAAGAAAACCTCACCCATGCCGTTTCACCCCCATTTTTGCTTACATGAGCATACCTTCCGGGAACCAGACGAACAGCCATTTTTGGAACAACAAATAGATTATCCCACAGTAAACCGCTGCCACCAGCAAATATTTTTTCAAATCCTTTCGGTTAAAAATCCACATATACAGGATGGCAAATATGAAGGTGGTAACAAAATAGCCAACTATAGGAAAGACAATAATGTATACTACGAGGAGCAAAGCAGCAATGACCTTTTCTTTCGGCAGTAATTCTTTAAGACTGTACCCCGATGTATGCCCGGGGCGAATAAACAGCAGAACCGACAATCCCAGCAAAGTCCAAATTAAAAAACGGGGAAAGGCAATAACTTCCACCGGATATTTGAAGGTCGCAGCATACAGGGCAGCAGCGAAACAAATGGCAATTATAGAAATCTTTCGGTCCAGTACCAACTTATCCCACTCCTTTTTTTTAAATAGGCTGGATTGGCAGGAGACCAATCCAGCCACAAAAACCCTACTGCTGCTGTGACAGTTCCTTGCCAATTGGTAGATAGATCTCATACTCCTGTTTGATCAGTTCGCCAAATTCCTTCGGTCCCAGGTATTTTACCGGCAAGCCCAGCTTTTCCATTTCTGCCAGGTATTCGGGATCCTCGGAAGCCTTCTTGAAGGCATCGGCGAGCTTGTCTATGATTTCAGCAGGCGTTCCCTTGGGAGCTGCGAAACCCCGGTTGGATGCGATGACAAGGTCAACACCGATTTCCTTGAATGTCGGTACATCGGGAAGTTCCGGGAACCTTTCTTCCGTTGCGATGGCAATTACTCTTGCCTTTCCTTCATCCAGCAAGTCCTTTACTTCTCCGTATGTCTGGGCCACAGCGTCAACGTGCCCGCCCAGGAAGGCAGCCCTGGATTCCCCGGCGCCGCCGAAGTGCACCGGCTGCGCCTCAACACCGGCAGCCTTGTTCATAACCAGTATCGACAGGTGGCCGGATGTACCGGCGCCCGAGGTCCCGATGGTCAGCTTGTTGGGGTTTTCCCTGGCATATTTAATAAAGCTTTCGGCATCGGGGAACCTGTCATCATCGGCCCGGACGGCAAACAACCGCGGGTCGGAAACCACCAGGCAGATGGGTTCCACATCGTCAATGGGGTGATAATTGGCTTCCCGCATGGTGGTAAGTATGACTGACGCCGAATTGTACCCGCCAATGGTATAACCATCCGGGGCAGACCTAACCATTTCCGTTACTCCTACCTCACTGCCCCCACCATCTACGTTCTTTACCACAAGGGGCTGCCCTAAATGCTGTTCTGCATATTTTGCCACCAGTCTTGTCCCAATATCAGTACCACCACCGGCTGCGAAGGGAACAATCAGAGTGATAGGTTTTTCCGGATATTTTATATCATCAGTTGCCTCTTCCGAAGCTGCTTCCTGCTGCTGCGAGCAGCCGGTCACCAATGCCAGTGCCAGCATCAGAACGACTAAAGACACCAATAATCTCTTTCTCATAGATAAACCCCCCTTAATCTATTAGTCGATCCGCTGCCAATGCAAGTTCTCTTCACCTATCGCCCCCTTTATGCTAGGTTCTCCACCAACCCTGTATTGCTAAAAGCACCCTTTTATAGCTGAATAAAACCAAGGGCAGCACAATTATAGGGTGGGAGCGTTATACCGCAGGGCCAGGTTGTTCAGCAGCTCCACCACCCTGGCCTCAATGGGAATCCCTTCAGCCATCCTTTTCCTTTCCAGGTCGTGTTCAATTTCTCCCGGCAGGTAGATAGGGTTATCACCAACCGCTTTGGCCGTCTTAATTCTTTGGATAACTTTATCAATATTTTGCTTGAATACACCAACATCAACAAAATTGGCAATATTGACAGCACAAAACAGATGGCCGGTTTTGGCGGGACCACTCATATCAGTTATGTTCTTCACCTCGCCGGTGAGGCAGGTGTCTGTCAATATGCCGCACATAATATCCACTATCAGTGCCAGGCCGGATCCTTTAACCCCTCCAATGGGAACCAGGCTGCCGCCCTTCAATACTTCATTAGGATCTGTCGTCGGCATACCCCGGGCGTCCAGCCCCCATCCCTCCGGAATCCCCTCACCCTTTAAGGCAGCGTAGCGGATTTTTCCCCTGGCCACAGTCGACATGGCCATATCCAAAACGATAGGTTTCTCCTTACTGGCCGGTACGGCTATAGAAAGGGGATTGGTTCCAAAGAGGGGAGTCGCCGTTCCATAGGGAGCTATGGCCGGGGAAGCATTGGTCAAGACAATGCCAATCATATCTGCTTCCAGGGCAAGCATGGAGTAATAGGATGCAATGCCGAAGTGGTTGGAATTCTTCACCCCCACCATGGCAACCCCGGCTGAACTGGCCATGTCAATGGCGGCCTGCATGGCTTTGTAGCCGGCAATCTGGCCAAAACCATTTTTTGCATCCAGAACAGCCGCCGCACTGCTCCTCTTGATAAACTCCATGTCATCGGCCAGAGACATTACTCCTGTTTCTACCCTTTCTACATAGGTCGGCAGTCTTACAACCCCATGGGATTTGATACCCCTGAGGTCGGCACAAACAAGGGAATCGGCGATAATTCCGGCGTTATCACTGCTGACGCCAACCCGGCGCAAAATACCAGCGCAAAAATCTTTCAATTCTTCAATCTTGAATAATCGGGCACTTTCCATCCCCAGCGCCTCCCGAACCCTGACCATGTTTGCCAGGTTACTAATAATACTTGCATCCCCGGCAGAGAGAAATAATAAAGTTAGAACATAGCAATCAATGCTCTGATATCATCCAGCTCATCAATGCCAAATACACGGTTTATTACTCTTTCTCTGGTCTCTTCGGCAAAATAATCTTCGACGCAATTCTCAAACTTCATAATAAGCTCTTCCCGGGAAACCGGGTTTTCCACCTCTCCCCTGGGCAGATCTATTCTTTTTTCCAGCTTCCTGCCATCCTTGAGGGTAATGTGTACCTCTGCTCCCTTCCTCTTGGGCTGCAAGCTTTCCAAACTCGGGTCAGGTTCAATGACAACTCTTTCGGTCAAGGCTTGTATTGTCCCATCATGCAGGCAATCGGCTTCCAGTTCCCGCAAACCGTATCTCCCCTTGACTAAAGCGGCGCAAGCACAATAGGGTATGCTGAATTTTGCTTCTTCCGGTGTTTTCGGTTTATATATTTCCCCGGCAAAACTTATGGCCGTCGGATAAGTTTTTATCAGTATGCTGTCAACATCCGAAGGGCTGAAGTTATATTCTTTCCTAAGGGCCAGGACAGCGTCCACCGGGGAATGGGTGTGGCGGCAGGAAGGATAGAGTTTTACATAGCTGTTATCTATATGGAATACTTCACCCAAACCCTTGCACAATAGTTCAGGTTCCCATGCATCGGCCATGGCCCTGGCAAAACCCTTTTTCCCTTCGATGACGCTCCTGGGCCCCCGGGCGCCATCCCTTGCCAGGAGGGCTGCAAGGACACCGGCCTGGGCTGCCTTTCCTGCATGTAACGGCTTGGCCATCTGTCCATCAATAGTAACTTCCAGCAGTCCCGCTGCCTGGATGCCGGCCAGGCCCAGGGCATTGTCCGTCTCTTCCGGGTTTAAGGCAAACAGTTTGGCTGCAGCAGCGGCGGCAGCCAGGGTCCCGCAGGTCCCCGTGGTGTGAAAGCCCCGTTCCAGATGGGACGGGTTCACGGCAGAAGCCACCCTCACAAAGACATCGTATCCCGCCACGATGGCCGTGATCAGCTCTTTCCCTCCTGCCTGCAGATACTCTGCAGCCGCCAGGGCGGAGGAAATTACCGTTACCCCCGGGTGGCCCCGCGCAATTCTATGGCCGTCATCCAATTCCACCACGTGGCTCAGCACCCCATTGCCCAGGGCCGCATTAATTACAGGTACTTTGACATTTGGCCCAATGAATGTCGCTTCCTGGGCGCCGCCGTTATTGATGAGCAGCTCGGTAAGGCTCTCGCTCAACCTGCTCCCTCTGATGTAACCGGCCAGTAAAGCGCCGAGATAGTCCAGAATGGTTTCTTTGGCCTTTTCAACGGTAGCCTGGGGTAAATCCTCAAACTGCAAAGTGCTGATAAACTTTGCCAGCCTGCTTGTTGCCCCGTCCTTCACACAGATGTCTTCCATGCCACCACCCCCTCCACTGCTGGCGCAGAACATTTCGGCAACTACTGAACCAACACTAAGTGATTGGTCAATACCCTTCTGGAACCCATTTCCTGAACCTACTTTTCTTTGATCCTCGCCACCCCGCTGGCCACAGCCGCCTCGGCTACCGCCCTGGCCACAGCCGGAACGACCCGGGGATCAAAGGGCTTGGGAATAATATATTCTTCAGACAGCTCATTGTCAGGGATGATCCCGGCCAGAGCGCGGGCAGCAGCCAGCTTCATTTCTTCATTAATGTCGGTGGCCCGCACATCCAGGGCGCCCCGGAAAATGCCCGGAAAAGCAAGGACGTTGTTGATCTGGTTGGGATAATCGGACCGGCCAGTCCCCACGATCCGGGCCCCTGCTTGCTTTGCCACTTCCGGATCGATTTCCGGTACGGGGTTGGCCAGGGCAAAGATGATGGCCTCCTTGTTCATACTTTTTACCATTTCAGCAGTGACAACATTGGCCGAAGATACCCCGATAAACACATCGGCACCCACCAGGGCATCGGCCAGGCTGCCCATTTTGTTTTCTTTATTGGTAACTGCGGCGATCTCTTCTTTGGCCCAGTTCATGCCTTCGGGCCGGCCCTGATAGATAATTCCCCTCCGGTCACAAATAATTATGTTTTCCACGCCGGCACTGAGCATGATCTTGGCAATGGCAATCCCGGCAGCACCGGCACCATTGATCACGATTGAGATGTCGGCCAGTTTTTTCCCTGTTATCTTCAGGGCATTCAACAGGGCGGCAAGGACGATAACAGCCGTGCCGTGCTGATCATCGTGGAAGATAGGAATGGACATCCTTTCCTTCAGTTTCTTCTCGATCTCAAAACAGGCCGGCGCGGCAATATCCTCAAGGTTGACACCGCCAAAGGTGGGTTCCAGCATGCTGACAATCTCGACAATCTTGTCTACATCGGTAGTGTTAAGGCAGATGGGAAAAGCGTCAACATCGGCAAAGCTCTTGAACAGCAGGGCTTTGCCTTCCATGACCGGCAGGGCCGCCTCAGGACCGATGTTCCCCAGGCCGAGGACGGCTGTTCCGTCGGTCACCACGGCCACCATGTTGCCCTTGACGGTGTATTCGTAGACTTTTTCCGGGTCTTTGGCTATTTCCTTGCAGGGCTCGGCCACCCCGGGGGTATAGGCAAGACTCAAACCGGCCCGGTCTTTGACCTCAACCTTGCCGACCACTTCCAGCTTTCCCCTGTTATCCCGGTGTAGTTTTAAAGCATCTTCCCTCAGTGACATAGTCATTACTCCCCTTTTCTAGTTTTGTTTGTATTGTTCTTTGCCCGTCTTGTACAGGTCATTTCCCTCGCAATCGATTACCACCGTTACAGGAAAATTTTCCACCCTCAGCCGGTAAATGGCTTCAGGACCCAGATCCTCGAAGGCCAGAACTTCTGCCCCTTTGATGGATTCGGCAAGGAGGGCGCCGGCACCGCCGATGGCGGCAAAGTAGACGGCCCTGTGCTTTTTAATGGCCTCCACCACCTCTTTGCTCCTGAGGCCCTTGCCGATCATCCCCTTCAGGCCCTTTTCCAAAAGCCGGGGGGTATAGGGATCCATCCTGCCGCTGGTGGTTGGACCGGCGGAGCCGATTACCCGGCCGGGTTTGGCAGGACACGGTCCGACATAGTAAATAACCTGTCCTTCCAGCTCCAGGGGAAGCTTTTCGCCCCTTTCCAGCATTTCCATCAGCCTTTTGTGGGCTGCATCACGCCCGGTGTAGATAATGCCGTTCAAAAGGACCCTGTCTCCCGCTTTGAGCCCCTTCACCGTTTCCTCTGTCAAAGGCGTCTTGACGATCTTGGTCACTTCCTTCGCCTCCGCTCTTCGTTTAAATGATTGCTTCCTTGTGCCTGGCAGCATGGCATTGAATATTAACCGCCACAGGCATGCTGGCTATATGGGCCGGAAAAGTTTCGATATGAACGGCCAGGGCTGTTATCCTGCCGCCGAAACCCTGCGGTCCTATCCCCAGCTTGTTGATTTCTTCCAGAAGCTCCTTCTCCAATTTGGCTACATCAGGATTCGGGTTGTATTCCCCTATGGGGCGCAGGAGGGCCTTTTTGGCCAGGAGAGTTGTCTTCTCTATGGTCCCGCCTATACCGACCCCCACGATAATGGGAGGACAGGGGTTGGAGCCGGCCTTTTCTACTGTATTGATGATAAACTTCTTAATACCCTCTACACCGTCGGCAGGCTTCAGCATGGCCAGGGCGCTCATGTTCTCGCTGCCGCCGCCCTTGGGGGCAACTATTATTTTAATTTTGTCCCCGGGAACAATGGTTGTGTGGACTATTGCCGGGGTATTGTCGCCGGTATTCTTCCGTACCAGGAAGGGATCATCGACACTTGATTTTCGGAGATATCCATTTATGTATCCCCTGCGCACGCCTTCGTTGATGGCCTCGTTGAGGTCTCCGCCCACAAGGTGCACATCCTGACCGAGCTCGAGGAATATTACCGCCAGCCCGGTATCCTGGCAAATTGGCATATCCTCCCGTTGGGCAATTTCGGCATTCTTTATTATATCCTGGAGGATTTCCCGGCCCAGGGGCGATTCTTCCTTGGCAACCGCCTCCTCCAGAGCCTTTTTCACATCCGCCGGTAGATAGTAATTTGCCTCGATACATAACCTTTCAATCGTTTTGGTAATCAGATCAACATTTACTTCCCTCATAATTGACAGTTCTCCCTTCCGGCTTTGTACAATTGGCTATCTCCTGCGGGAAAACCCGGCAGGAGATAGCCCTCTTTCTTTTTACTCGGGAATATGCATATCCGGCTGGCCGGGTTCGCTCTGGACAGCTTCGGGGTAATAGCGCTTGACCATTTCGATAACAATGGATGCCTGCCTTGCCATGTCGATGCCATTTTGTGCCGTTGTCAGCTGTCCATGACCTGCCACCACAGAGTTGCCGGTCTTCAAGTAGACAGGAGCTGCTACGCGGACCATTTCCGGAGCTTCATAAACACGGATGAATCCGCCCGATCCCGGAGGATTGTCGGTGTGGAGATCCAGGGGAACATTTACCGCCTGGCGCAGGGCCGCCAGCATGGGCAGGCTCAGGTCCCTGACGGGGTTGATGGAATCGGCCCCCAGGCTTTCCAGCAGTTTGAAGCTGGCCGGGTTGCCGTGGCCGTTGTGGGCCGAATTCTTGAATTTCATGTTAGCCGGCAGTTCCCCGGCCTTCCTCATTTCATTGAGAACCCACAGGAGCCCCTCGTCGTAAACCAGGACCCCGCGGCAGCCGATCTCGGCGATCCGCTTGACATCTTCAATGGCCCTGACAATCTGCTCCTGGCCCCGCAGCCGGTAGGCAATGACCCTGCCCTGCTCGCTCAGGCGGGTTGCGCTGGTATCGTAGGCTGCCCTGGGTCCTACCGAAAGGTTAAGGGCTACGCCATAGTGCTTGCAGATGGCCACGTATTCCTTCAATTCCTGCAGGGTGTGCCGGAAGGCACCGTAGGTTTCGTCAATACGGTTAATAGTGATGCCCAGCCTTTCGGCCTCCTCCAGAAGAGCCTTGCAGGCTACCGCTGTGTTGACCGTCGGAACCTCAATGCGGAAATGTGCCCCGTCGGGAAATCTTTTCTCCGAAGTCGGCAGGTTGAAAGCGTCCCCTGCGGGTAAACCAATTTTTACCAGGAATTCCCTTGTCTTATCAAACATTTCCTCTCCCTCCTTAATCTTCCCTTGACCGCAATTTGCCTTGCCCATTATATACCTCTTCCGGAATCGGTATATGGGTTCTGCTACCGTCAGATTAGGATTGCAACTTGCGTGCCAAAGGAAAAATTACCTCCGCTATTTTTTTCCGGGGGCTGAGATAAGGCATAATTAAGGGATTTGGTATAGCTTATCTCCCGGGACAATCCCAATTAGCAGGCAATAATTTGGGCAGCCGATCTTTTCATATTGAAAATTATTCTTTCAAGCTTTTCATTCTGCCAGATTAGCTATTAAAACCCCTCCGCTCCGGAGAGTACGAGCCCTTTTCTGCTGCTCTTCCATCCCCGTAACGCTCCTTTGCCAGGAGTTAAGCGGAGAATAATAACGCGGGCCCTGTCACCGGCAACCTTGACAGCAGGTACCCGGGTATGTTACTTTATATTTGACGAATGTTAACAAAACTGGATATCCATGGGGAGCCGAAATCACGGCTGAGAGTGAACCCTGGTGGTTCAGACCCGTTGAACCTGATCTGGGTAATGCCAGCGTAGGGATTATGTACTTTGTGTCAGAGGTGGACCTGCCTACTTTTACCCAGCCTGGGGTAAAAGTTTTTTTATCCCAGGCGCAGGTTAACTCTGGCCCGGATTCCGGCTCTCCCAAAAGGAGGGCTTTTCTTATGGCCGTATTAAACGACTTTCCCTAGCCCTTTGGGAACTTAATCCGGCTCATTTTTCGGAGGTGATTGCCGTGAGCTTTTGCGCCCAACTCCGGGAGGAGGCCAGGGATATTTGGGATGGCTGGCACCAGCACCCCTTTATCACCGGCATCGGGGACGGCTCCCTGGAAAGGGAAAAATTTATCTACTGGATCAAGCAGGATTACCTCTACCTGCAGGACTACGCCCGGATCTTCGCCCTGGCCGGGGCCAAGGCCAGCAGACTGGAAGACATGCAGAGCTTCGCCCGCCTGATGGACGGCATTCTCAACACCGAGATGAGCCTGCACCGGAGCTACTGCGCCCAGTTCGGCATCACCGCCCAGGAACTGGAAACCCTGGACAAGTCACCAACCTGCCAGGGCTACACCGATTTTCTGGTGCGGACGGCGGCCCTGGAGACGGTGGGAGTTACGGTGGCGGCCCTGCTCCCCTGTATCTGGGGCTTTTACGAGATAGGAACCAGATTGCAGGAAGTCGGGGACACCAGCCCAGACAACCCCTACCGGGACTGGATTGCCATGTACTCCTCTGCGGAATTTGCCCAGCTCAGCCAGTGGAGCAAAGAACTGATGGAAAGGTATGCCCGGGAGGCCGGCAGCGGGGAAAGGGAGCAGATGAAAAAGGCCTTTGTCATCAGCAGCAAATATGAGGCCCTCTTCTGGGAGATGGCCCATACCCTGGAGGAGTGGAAATATTAATACTTAGTTTCCCGGATGGCCTGGCAGAAATCAGGTGGATTGGGGATTGGTAAGGGAAAACCTTTCTTGGAGGCGAGGAGAATGGAAATTCAAGATAAGATGATCAGTAAAGCCATTATTTCCAATTACATGCAGGACCTCCTCCACTACCTGGAAACCGATGTGGCCATCGTCGGCGGCGGACCGGCTGGTTTAACGGCCGCCTATTATCTGGCCAAGGATGGCATCAAAACGGCAATTTTTGAACGGCGGTCCAATCCCGGCGGCGGGATGTGGGCCGGCGGCATCATGTTTAACCACATCGTCTTTCAGGAGGAGGTCAGGCCCATCCTGGAAGAGCTCGAACTTCGCCACACCCTCTATGAAGCCGGCTACTACACCGCCGATGCCATCGAAACCGTCTGCGCCCTCACCCTGAAGGCCATCAGGGCCGGGGCCAAGATCTTCAACCTGATGACCGTGGAAGATGTCATGGTGCGGGAGGAGCGGGTTGCCGGCCTGGTCCTGAACTGGACCCCGGTGAAGATGGCCCGGCTCCACGTGGATCCCATTGCTGTGGAAGCCAAATACGTCATCGACGGGACGGGCCATGATGCAGAAGTGGTGAATTTTCTCCGGAAGAATAAAATCGAACTGCCAACGGCCAGCGGCGGGATCGAAGGGGAAGCTTCCATGTGGGCGGACAGGGGGGAAAAAGAGACGGTAGAAAGGGCCGGGGAAGTGTATCCGGGCCTCTTTGTGGTCGGCATGTCCGGCACCGCCGTCTTCGGTACCCACCGCATGGGGCCCATCTTTGGCGGCATGCTCCTGGGCGGGAAAAAGGTGGCGGATATGATTAGAGAAAGATTATAAGTCCAGACAGTCAGGGAAATACCCAAACAACCAGCGGCCGGGAAAGGATAAACTCCTTTCCCGGCTTGTAAATAAACACCTTTGGCTTTGATTGGGCCATCTGTTGTCTTTTATATCCCTTCCCGGGAGAATTACTTTTCTGCGTGGGAAGGAATATGTTTTGGTGATTTTATAAAAGCATTATAGGTATAGTTGCTATAGGCAGGTATCCAAAAACGGCAATGATTATTGCAACAGCCATAAGGCTTACGCCAGCCACACACCCTGCCGCCATTTTGTTTGGCAATGTGCGGCGCAACACCTCCCAAAATTTTGTTATAAGCCAAACTTTAACGGCAAAAAACAAGACGTATAAGATACTTGCCCGAAAGGAAAGCAGGGCGCTGCTCAGTAAGTAATCTAACACAATAAAATTAACTGCTTCCACAGAGATATCCAATATTATAAATGATGTTTTTTTGTTAACGGGCAAAAGACTGACACCTCACTTTCAGATTCCAAATATCTCCTAATACTGCATTGCAAAACCCTGATATTATCTATTAATTTAATTTCAATTTAAATCCAGGAAACACCTTTTTCCCTTGTTAGACAAAATCAAATACCCCAAAGCCCTAAACATTTAGCCTTTAGGGCTGCCAGTCGACCCTTTGCTTACTCCTTCAAGGAACTGGCAACTTTACTGGCTTCGGTTTAGTTATCCAAAAATGTTGCCCATTCACCGTGCCTATAAAGCAGCTGGACCCGGGCTGACCCGGGTCCGGATATTATGCCTTATCAATTTTACATATACCTTATCTATTTTACGTTCAAGGGAATTTCCACCACAAACATCTTCGACCCATCCTTCATGCTTACACTGAAAAGCTGCAGGGTCAAGGGGCCGGGTCCCGCCCCTTCCGGTACCGGAATCTCCTCTTTGAAGTAAGCCCAGTCCCCCATGGCGGCCGTGGTAAAACCCCTGTCCAGTACAGCCCCATCTGCTCCCAGGAGCTCATAGCTGACCGTTCCCTCAAAAACATTGGCTATTCCTGTCAGTTCGATGGTTCCTTCAACCTCTTCCCCCGGAGCAGGGCTGAAAACCTTGATCCATTCCGACCGGGCCACGATGGGCCTGTCTATGGTTTCCAGACCCATGATTTTCATAAAGTACCTGTCCGGGTTGTCGACATCGGTAAAGACTAGGGGTAATTCCTCGTTTTCTAAGATAATCAGATCATAGGGATAGGTGAGAACCTCGGTTACTATATCTCCCGGTTTCGGGGCAAAGGATCTGACCCTTACTTCCAGTCTATCTTCCCCTTCGACAATTTCCTCCACTTGCACCCCGTAACCCCCGGTGGGTTTCATCCCTTCTGTTATCAAGACATAGCGGTGACCATTGTAGTATTTCTCCTGGACAGCGGGTATTTCCCGGGAAAGGTCAACCCAGGCGGCAACCTCTGGAGGCAGTTCCTCGGAAGCCGGTCGGTAAAAGCCCCCCTGGAAAACTATCTCCCCCTCCTTTTTCTCCCCGTCCTTGTCTGTGACAATGTGTACAGTGTAGCTCTCCGGATCCCACTCTACCTTTGCACCAAACTTTTCCGCAATTACCCGCACGGGAACCAGCACCCGCCCATTGACAATGATGGGGGCCACATCCGATGCCAGTTCCACACCATTGAACATAATCTTGACCGGAGAAGACCCTTGGGCGGAGGCAATGAGGGTCCCCAGCAGCAAAAGGGCCAGGACAAGGAGAAAAATTCTCTTCCTCATTATTTCCACACTCCTTTCTTTCTTAACCTAACCCTTTCGACGCAGCAGCGGCCATTTTGTTCCCGGGCTGCAAACTCCCATGGCCATAGGGCCCCGATATACCGGTATAATAATCCTCCAGGAAGGAGAATTTCCTTCCATGGCGAAATGCTATTTTATAGCTTCGTTTTTCCGAAAGTGGAAGACGGAGAGAAAAGCAAATAGGAGGGGGCAAGGTTCTGACACCCCCCGGGTGTCAGACAAAAGGGAAGCCGGTGCAAATCCGGCGCGGTCCCGCCACTGTGATGGGGAGCCGCCTTACGAAAACCACTGGGTACTTCACCTGGGAAGGTGTAAGCCGGCCATGAGCCTGAGCCAGGAGACCTGCCTTGTCCCAGAACCGGTCACCTACGGGGAATAGGAAGGGGTTCGCTGTTTCGCCATCTTTTACCCTGACCGATTTCGGTGGGGGTTTTTTTGGTAAAGGAAGGGGGAGGAGTAACTTATGGTACCGGAAAAAATCAGAAAGCGGGACGGTCGTATTGTGGCCTTTAACCCGGAACGGATTGCCAACGCCATCTTCAAGGCTGCCCGGGCCGTGGGGGGGCAGGATTATGAGCTGGCAGTAGAACTGGCCCGGGAGGTTACCGCCCTGGTCGGGGAAAAATACGGTGACAGGATCCCGACGGTGGAGGACGTCCAGGAAGTGGTGGAAAAGGTACTGATCGAAAGGGGCCATGCCCGGACAGCCAAGGCCTATATCCTTTACCGGCAGCAGCGGGCCGAGTGGCGGAATTTCCGGAAGCTCATGGTGAATGTCCAGGAAATGGTCCATGATTACCTCAGCAGCCAGGACTGGCGGGTGAAGGAAAACAGCAATATGAACTATTCCCTCCAGGGGCTGAACAACCACATCATCTCTGCCGTGAGCTCCAAGTACTGGCTGGAAAAGGTCTATCCCCCCGCCATAGCCGCAGGCCACCGGCGGGGCGATTATCATATCCACGACCTGGGGATCATAGCCCCCTACTGCTGCGGCTGGGACCTGGCCGACCTTTTGGAAAAGGGCTTCGCCGGTGTGGGCCAGAAGGTGGAGAGCAAACCGGCCCGGCACTTCCGCACGGCCCTGGGCCAGATCACCAACTTCTTCTACACCCTCCAGGGGGAAGCGGCCGGGGCCCAGGCCTTCTCCAGCTTCGATACATACCTGGCCCCCTTTATCCGCCATGACGGCCTCGACTACCAGGGGGTAAAGCAGGCCCTCCAGGAGTTTATCTTCAACCTCAATGTCCCCACCCGGGTGGGCTTTCAGACCCCCTTTGTCAATTTGACCATGGATGTGGTGGTCTCACCGGTCCTGGCCAAGGAACCGGTGATCATCGGCGGAGAGCGCCAGGAGGCCTGCTACGGGGACTTCCAGGAGGAAATGGACATGCTCAACATGGCCTTCTGTGAAGTGATGATGGAGGGGGATGCCAAGGGCCGGGTCTTTACCTTCCCCATTCCTACCTACAACATCACCTCCGACTTCCCCTGGGACAGCCCCGTGGCGGAGAAGATCCTGGCCATGACGGCCAAGTACGGCATCCCCTACTTCGCCAACTTCGTCAACTCCGACTTAAAGCCCGAGGATGTCCGGAGCATGTGCTGCCGCCTGCGCCTCGACAACCGGGAGCTCCGGAAAAGGGGCGGCGGCCTCTTCGGTGCCAACCCCCTCACCGGCTCCATCGGCGTGGTCACCATAAACCTGCCCCGCCTGGGTTACCTGAGCACAACCAAGGAAGATTTCTTCCAGCGCCTAAAACACCTGATGGACCTGGCTAAGGAGAGCCTCATTATCAAGCGGGGGGTTTTAGAAAAACTCACGGAGCAGGGCCTGTACCCCTATTCCCGCTTCTACCTGCAGTCGGTCAAAGAGAGGTTCGGCCGCTACTGGGAGAACCATTTCAATACCATCGGCATCGTCGGCATGCATGAGGCCCTCTTGAACTTCCTGGGCCAGGGGATCGAGAGTCCGGCCGGCAAGGCCCTGGCCCTGGAAATCATGGACTTCATGCGGGAGGTAATCGTGGGCTACCAGGAGGAAACCGGGTATCTTTTCAACCTGGAAGCCACTCCGGCGGAAAGTACTTCCTACCGCCTGGCCCGTTTGGATAAGGCCGAATTCCCGGACATCATCACCTCGGGGGACCAGGAACCCTATTACACCAACTCCACCCAGCTGCCCGTTGATTACACCTCCGATGTGATTGCGGCCCTGGTACACCAGGACGACCTGCAGGTCAAATATACGGGCGGTACCGTCTTCCATGCCTACCTGGGGGAAAGGCTCCCCGACACCAACAGCTGCCGCCAGTTTCTGCAGCGGGTTACCGCCAACTGCCGCCTGCCCTACTTCACCATCACGCCCACCTTCAGCATCTGCAGCCAGCACGGCTATCTGGCCGGCGAGCACTGGAGCTGTCCAACTTGCGGGGGGGAAACCGAGGTCTGGAGCCGGATCGTCGGCTATTACCGGCCGGTGAAAAACTGGAATGACGGGAAGAAGGAAGAGTTTAGAGAAAGGAAGACCTTTGCCGTTTAGGAAAAACCAAGGGAGCATAAATATCAATGAGCAGCCCGGCGGAACACCGCCGGGCCTAAGCCTTTCACCATGCAGCAAAGGAGGCCTCATATTGACTATACGGGGACTCGTGCCCACCAGCCTGGTAGATTACCCCGGGGAAATGTGCACTACCCTTTTCTTCGGCGGCTGCAACCTCCGCTGCCCCTGGTGCCACAACAGGGAACTGGTGGAGGAACCCTGGGCCCTGCCGGAAATAAAGGAGGAGGAAGTCTACCCCTTCCTAGCGGAAAGACAGAACTGGATCCAGGCCGTCTGCCTGACCGGAGGTGAACCCACCCTGGCCCCGGGCCTCTTTGACTTTATTTCCAACCTGAAGAAGATGGGCTTTAAAGTAAAACTGGACACCAACGGCACCCGGCCCCGGGTCCTCTCCCAGCTCCTGGAGGCCCGGCTGGTGGATTATGTGGCCATGGATATAAAGGGCCCGCCGCCCAAGTACCCCCGGGCAGCCGGGGCCCCGGTAGAAATGGCGGCCATCGAAGCCAGTATAAAGCTCTTAAAGCAGGGCACCTCCGCCTATGAATTCCGGACCACCGTGATTCCGGGCCTGCTGACGGAAGGGGACCTGCTGGCCATGGGAAAATGGCTGGCGGGAGCTGCCTGTTATGTGCTGCAGCGGTTTGTGCCCCGGGAAAACATTATAGCCGAGGAATACCGGCACCTGCCCCCTGGCGATCCCCAGTTCTTGCGGCAGATGGCTGCCCGCCTGGAAAAATATTTTGCCAGGGTCGAGGTGCGGGACTGACAGAGGGAAAGGAGGCCCTTCTCCTTTCCTTCTTTTTTATAAATGCTCCTTTAATTCCGTTAATATCTCCCCCGCCCTGCCGATAAGCCGCAGGGCAAAGGGATAACTGGCCCCCCTGTCTTCATAATTGATCAGCACGGTCTTTCCCCCGGCCAGCAGGGGAAGCTGGTTGACGGGATAGACTTCCAGGCTCGTTCCGATGACCAGAAGCAATTCACACCTTTCAATATCTGCCACAGCGGCCTCCCACACGGCAGGGGGTAGGGTTTCACCGAACAGGACCACATTGGGCCGCAGGGCCCTTTTCCCGCAGAAAGGGCAGCTTTTCCCGGCCAAAAAATCTCCTTGGTCCGCCTCCCGGCCACAGCTGTTGCACCGGCTTGTCCGGATATTGCCGTGGAGTTCATATACCCTCTGGCTTCCTGCCAGGGCATGGAGGCCGGACACATTTTGGGTGGCAATACTCCGGAGCATTCCCCTCTTTTCCAATTCAGCCAGGACGTAATGGCCCGGATGGGGCACCACTCCTTCCAGCAGCTTCAGGCGCATTACATAGAACTCATGAAAGAGGGGGTAGTTGTTTTCCAGAGCCTCGACACTGGCCACACGCCTGGGATCGAAATTCCGCCACCAGCCTTCCTTGCTGCGAAAATCGGGAATATTGCTCTCGGTATCCATGCCGGCTCCGGTAAGGGCCACTGTATAGCGGGAAGCCTTCAGCATTGAGGCCAGCTCGGCTACCTTTTCTCCCCTGCCTCCAGCCTTCATGTCATCCATTTTGACCCTCCTCAAGTTTAAAAAGATGAACTCCCTTCCCCTTTCCCTAAACTCCCGATTTTTTTACAAAAATCTCCCTCCACCGGGGAAGGGCCTAAGACCTCCCCCGCATTTTCCTCTTCTGGAACAACTTCCAGGAGAATTCCAGGATCTCGAGGAATTCCTCCTTCTCCTCCTCATCGAGGAGGACCCCCTTGAACCTCAGCCTGGGCAGTTGCAGCAATTCCTCCAGATCCAGTATCGGTTCACTGCTGTATTTGTTGTCTTCAAGAAAAATATACTGCCCCTCCCGCAGCACCAGGTACCCAGCCGCCCGCAGCAGTTCTTCATAATCCACCTTTAAGGGCCGGGCAAGCTTCCGCAGGATCCGGTGGGAAGGAATTCCCCTCTGCCCCGTTTCTATTTGGGACAGGTAGGAGTTTGAGACACCAGCGGCCAGGGCCAGTTTTCTGATGGAAAACCCCCTCTTTTCCCGTAGTTTCTTAAGATATTCCCCAAATTCCATATTATTCCCCCACAGTATTTATGATCGCAAATTTTTAGCTAATTTTCAGGGAAGGGAAAAATATGAAAAATTGCTTGCTAAAAAGGAGAAAATTATGCTATAATGCTTGCACCTGCAAGCACCACAAGGAGACCTCGTTCTGAAGGAGCTGAAACATGAATGGCGGAAGGTGACTATTTAGCGGACCTGATAGAAAGGCTGCGGGATGAACTGCACCAGCTGGTAAAGGAAAAGGGCGGGATGGCCGATCAAGAGGTTATAGAGAAAAGCCGGGAACTGGACAGGTTAATTGTTGAGTACACAAGGAGGAAGATTGCCAGGTAATTGCCGAAAGCCGGGTCCTTTATCCTCTAAATTCATATTATATCTAAAGTTGACTCTTTAGGGAATACAAACTTTGAGGTGAGGACAATGGCAGCGAGCTTTCCCTTCCCCACCAGGCCCCCGGCCATTTGGGCGGCCAGCAGGCCGGCCGCCATGGCCAGGCTACGCGGCGGCCCCTTACGGCCGCAGATCGATGGGGTGGTCTTCTTCTACGATGTACCCCAGGGCAGCTGGGTCTGTGTAGAAGTCTCCGGCCTGCCCCCCTATCAAGCTGCCCGCAATGGCGAAGAACCCATCGGCCCCCACGGCTTTCATATCCACGAGTGCGGCAACTGCAGCGTGGGGAATCCCCAGGACCCCTTCCAGGCCGCCGGGGGCCATTGGAACCCCACGGACCAGCCCCACGGCAACCACGCCGGTGATCTGCCGGTTCTCTTTTCCAACGGGGGATACGCGAAAATGTGCTTCTTTACCAGTGCCTTTAAACCCTTTCAGGTAATAAACAAGGCCGTCATTATCCACCAAAACCCCGACGATTATCGCAGCCAGCCGGCCGGCAGGGCCGGGAAAAGGCTGGCCTGCGGGGTGATACGGAGGATATAAAGGGGCTGGGCTGGGAGCCTTAACTCCCAGCCCAGCCCCTTAAAGATCAGACTATTCTCGAAGCAGGGCTGCTGCCCTTTCATCTATGAGGACAATTACGTCGGGATGCAGCTGGAGCACCGAAGCGGGCAGCTGGGGTGTGACCTTCCCCTTGATCATTTGGTAGATGGCCTCGGCCTTCTTCTCCCCATTGGCCATCAGCAGTATTTTCTTCGCCCCCAGAATGCCCTTGATGCCAATGCTTATGGCCCGGGTTGGTACATCCTCTATAGAGGGGAAAAAGCGGGAATTGGCCTTGATGGTCTCTTCGGCAAGTTCTACCAGGTGGGTCAGGGGTTCAAAGTATTCCCCCGGTTCATTGAAGCCGATGTGACCGTTCACCCCGATGCCCAAAAGCTGCAGGTCAATCCCTCCCACCTTTTTGATAATGTTATCATACCTCCGGCACTCTGCCTCCACATCCACGGCTTTACCATCGGGTACATGGATATTCTCCTCTTTGATGTCTACATGCTTAAAGAGATGCTCCCGCATAAAAAAATTATAACTCTGCTCGTTATCTTTATCCAAGCCGTAGTATTCGTCCAGGTTAATGGCAGTTACCTGGGAAAAGCTAATAATCCCTTCTTGATACATCTTCACCAGTTCCCCGTAGACCCCCATGGGGGTAGAGCCCGTTGGCAGGCCCAGGACACAGTCGGGTTTTATGACGATCTGGCTGGCTATGATATAGGCTGCCCTTTTACTCATGGCCTCATAATCCTTCACGATTTCTATTCGCATTTCAGTCCCTCCGTCTTTTCCAGATAGGTTGCCGGAGACATAAAATAAGAAAAACCATTCCCGCTTTGGGAGGGGAAAGGAAAAAGTAGGTATGGCTCCCTCTATCCTCCATCCAGGAATGGTTGTAAAGAGCATGCTAAATTTTCAATGTCTCCGGTTTAAAAAGGTAAACCAGTTCCTGACAGGGTAAATAAGCCGTCCCCTAACGGCTAGTCCAGGGCACACTACACCCCTGGACCCCACTGCGGCCTCCTTTGTCCCTGCCGTTACCGGCCGGCTTTAAGAGACTGCTGACGCTGGTGGGAACAACGAGGGGCACCCGCCGAAAACTCGATAAACCCCTTCCTCGTCAACCCTCCCCGGAGTATACCAGGGAGGGTCCTGGCGCTTGCAAAATGATCTCTATTCAATTGCCAGTTTCACCTCAGCCCCTTCGTTAAGCATCACCCCCTTCAAAGCTTTGTGCCGGGAAGGAAAGGCATCATGGAACTATCCCGTCACCTCCCTCCCCTTCCCTGTTCAAACCAAGGGCCGCCTTGATCTCGGCCAGGTCTTCAAGGATGATTTTCGTATTGACCCAGGCCGCCACCGAGGTCACAAAAAGAATACCGAAAAGAATTACTCCAAGCATCTCCCGTCCTCCCGGATTTCCTTCAGCCCAATTCCTCGGCAATGACAGCAGCCAGTTCTTGGGCAATGGCCTCTACCTCTGCTTCCTTCTCCCCTTCCACCATGACCCGGACCTTTGGTTCGGTGCCCGATGGGCGCACCACCACCCGACCGAGTCCGGTAAAGGAAGCCTGGGCTGACTTGATGGCCTCCTGCACCCGGACATTGGTGGCAAACTCGGCCTTCCTGGAGGCGGGAATATTGTACTGGACCTGGGGCAGGCGGGGCATCACCGCCGCCAGTTCCGACAGGGGCCGGCCCGACTTTTTCAGGATGGAGGCCAGTTCCAGGGCAGTAATCACGCCATCGCCGGTGGTATTGTAGTCGAGAAAGATTATGTGCCCCGACTGTTCTCCCCCCAGATTGGCTCCCAGGCGCTGCATCTCCTCCAGCACATACCGGTCCCCCACTTGGGTGCGCACGACCTTGATGCCCTTTTCGGTCAGGGCCAGGTCCAGCCCCAGGTTGCTCATCACAGTGGCCACCAGGGTCTGCTGGGCCAGTTTCCCTTCTGCAGCCAGCTGGAGGGCACAGATACACATGATCTGATCCCCGTCCACCAGCTGGCCCCTTTCATCCACCGCCAGCAGGCGATCGGCGTCCCCATCGTGGGCCAGGCCCAGCTGGGCCCCCTCCCTGACCACGGCCTCCTGGAGGGCCTGGGGATGGGTCGACCCGCAGTTAGCATTGATATTGACCCCATTGGGCTTATTAAAAATAGGGATTACTTCGGCACCCAGCCGGTGAAAGATCTCGGGCGAAATAAAGGAAGCAGCACCGGCGGCACAGTCAATGACAATGCGCATGCCGGCAAAGCCCCCGGGAAAGAGCCCGGCCAGGTAGTCGAGATAGCGCTCCGGGGCATCTTCGACCAGGTGCACCCGGCCCACATCCCCGCCCGTGGGACGGGGGAGCTGGTCCTGTTCCGGGAGGAGGGCTTCTATCCGGTCCTCAACCTCATCGGGCAGTTTGAAACCCCGGCCGCAAAAGAACTTGATGCCATTGTCCTCCACCGGATTGTGGGAGGCAGAAATAACCACCCCGGCATCGGCAGTTAACTCCCTGGTAAGATAGGCAATGGCCGGCGTCGGCATCACTCCCAGCAGGTAGACGTCGGCCCCTACCGACAGCATCCCGGCGGTAAGGGCAGCCTGGAGCATTTCCCCGGAAATACGGGTATCCCGCCCCACCACGACCCGGGCCTTCCCCTTCCCGTTGGTCAGCAGGAAGGCTGCGACCCGGCCCAGCTGGAAGGCCAGTTCCGGTGTCAATTCCCGGTTGGCTACTCCCCGTACGCCATCGGTACCAAAAAGTCTGCTCATGCCAAAGTACCCCTTTCCAACTTGCTATAAAATATGCGGGGAAAAATTGAAAGTTTCCTCCTCCAAGGGCCTTGCCAGGGGCTGCTCCTTACGGGAAAGCCGGTCCTACCCGGGGAAAATACCATCTTTGAGCAAAAAAAGACCCTGATACTGGGTAGACGCAGAATAAGGTAAAAAGGTTCCCCCGCCAGCCCTGCCGGCAGCTAATATTAAGTATATTATCCTAAAGCCGGCCTGGCAACGGCTAATTTTCCCTAGCCTGTCTCCTCCTGGGCCGGTGTCTCCCCGGTCCCGGTAATGGTCAGCAGTACTTCCCCGGGCTCCAGGACGGTCCCCTCTATACCAGCGGGCAGGTTGAGCCGGACCCTGAGGCGATGTTCGCCCATCTCCAGGCCGGCTGCATCGACAAAGGCAGTCACATCCCTGGCCTGGAGGGCATTGACAGCAGCAAAGGGGCCGGTAAGGCTGACGGCAACACTTTCCGGCTGCAGCCTTGCCTCCAAGCCTTCACCCAGATTAACCACCCTGACCGGGACCTGCACCGTTTTCTCCTGTGTCATCTGACTGATCCGGGCTGTCACCCGTACCCGCTCCCGGGAAGGCTGGACCCCTTCGGGTACCAGCAGGCGGACTTCCTGGCTCCTGTCGCCGGTGGCCCCACTGATATCAAGGGGGGCGGTATCGAGCCGGCTCAGGGACTCCAGCACCTCCTGCTGCCCGTAAACCTGCACTGCCGGCGGGTCGACCAGGACCTCAGCGACCTGGTAGCCTTCGGCCACTTCCCCAACCAGGCGCGGCGCCACTTCCAGCAGCTTGCTGGGCAGCTTTTCCACGGGAAGCAGCACTTCAACTACTCCGGGGCTAAGTTCAATCCCTTCCTTCAGAACATTGCCCTGCCTGTCCAAGAGTTCCACAGCTACAACAGCCCTGATATCGGCAGTAGCCCCGGCAGCATCAACCCGCACCAGGGCCCGGGCAATTTCTTCCACCCTGCTCCGGGGCCCTTGGGCCACTACCCGGTTGGGGTTCAGCTGCCCTTCTCCCAGGGCATACCCCCGGGCCAGTTGGCCCGTTATGGAGAGCTGCAATTCCAGCTGTTCCTGAATTAGCCGTTCCGTCAGCACCAAAAGACGGGAGGGGATTATCTCCACCACCTGTACCCCTGTCGGGATACTGGCCAGGCGCACTTCCGGATTGTTTTCCCCTTCTACGGCCTCGGCCATGTTTACATACAGCTCCAGGTCCCCTTCCCCAATGTTAAAGATATCATTGCGCCGCCCCCGCAGGCGGACAGAAACCGACTGCAGTTCTTCTATTAAGACCAGGTCGGCGGGCATCCCCCTGAGCCGGGGGACAACGACCAGGGTGCGGTCTATTTCCGGATTCTGCTCATTGACCACAAAGAGCCAGAGGAAAAAGGCCAGGGCCAGGGAAATCAGCCGGGCGGCCATTTGATTTTCCAAGAATTTATCCATCGGTAGTCCTCCAATGCAGTAGGTTGGAGAAATTTAGCGGCTCCTTTTTATAGTTATTTTCCAGATATTCCTTGAGACTGCTTTCATCCAGGTAGCGCCGCAGCTTCCCTTCCTGGGCCACCGAAATGGTTCCCGTTTCCTCCGAGACCACAATGCTGATGGCATCGGACTGCTCCGTTATACCGAGGGCAGCCCGGTGCCGGGTGCCCAGCTCCTGGCCCAGATCGGGATTTTCCGAGAGGGGCAGGAAGCAGCCGGCAGCCATCACCCGGTCGCCCCGGATAATGGTGGCCCCGTCGTGGAGGGGGGTGTTGGGCACAAAAATATTGACCAAAAATTCGGCCGTGACCAGGCCGTCCACCTTGATCCCCGACTCCAGCACATCATTGAGGCCCGTCTGCCCTTCTATAACCAAAAGGGCACCCACCTTATTCCGGCTCAAGACCTGGACGGCCCGCACTATCTCGGCAATTATTTCTTCCCAATCCTCTTCCCCCAGAACACGCATGGTACGGGCAAAGAAACGGCCGCGCCCAATCTGTTCCAGGGCCCGCCGCAATTCGGGTTGAAAGATAATGGGAATGGCAACGAGACCGATGGTCATTATCTTATCCAAAAGCCAGTAGGTGGCAGCCAGGCCCAGGCGCCGGCTAAAGTAAGTAACCAGAAGGAGAACTACCACTCCCCTGATGAGCTGAACCGCCCTGGTCCCGCGGATCAGCATGATCACCTTGTAGATGACAAAGGCGATGATGAGGATATCGGCAATATCGATCAGCCGGATATAGCGCAATTGTGTCAGCACGGGCGATCCATCCTTTTTTCTACCTTGTGGTTTATTTGCCTTAGCCAGTGGAATCAGTTATAAAACTATGCCCTTTTAATCCTTGGTATTCTTCCCCTTCCTTCTTTTATATTTTCGCTAAGATACTATAAATACCTTCCCCTGGGGAAGATTTCTCAGCCTTCCCCGGCCCAGTCCCGGGGAGGAAAAAATGTTCTGCCGGTAACCAAAAAAGAAACAGGAGAATAGGATAAAAGCAGAGTTGCCGCAGGGAAGAGCCCCGGTCGGTAAAAACCTGAAAGGGGGAAAAAAATGAAAAGAATCTCTCTTCTGCTGGTGTTAGTCCTGGTAGTGGTGCTGGCAGCCACGGGCTGCGGTACTAAACCAGGGGTGGTGGAGTCGGAAGGGGAAGAATTAATACCAGTGCGCCTTTCCGAAGTAATCCGCTCTATGTTTTACGCCCCCCAATATGTGGCCATCAGCAAGGGCTTTTTCCGGGAGGAAGGCCTTGACGTCACCCTCAGCACCGCCTGGGGTGCCGATATGGGAGCCGCCGCCCTGATCTCCAAAACAGCCGACGTGGCCCTCTTTGGTCCGGAGGCGGCCATCTACATCGCCGCCCAGGAGGCGGAAAACCCCATCATCGCCTTCGCCCAGCTTACCTCCAAGGACGGTTCCTTCCTGGTGGGGCGGGAACCGGAGCCCGACTTCAAGTGGGAAAATGTCAAGGGCAAGGTAATCATCGGCGGCCGCAAGGGCGGGGTACCCCAGATGACCCTGGAATATATCCTGAAGAAAAACGGCATTGAACCCTTTGTCGATGTGGACATCATCCAGAACATCCACCTTTCGGCCACGGCCGGGGCCTTTAGCGGCGGCACCGGCGATTACGTCCAGCTGTGGCAGCCGGGACCCGTCCTCCTGGAAGAGGAGGGGGTGGGCTATACCGTGGCCTCCCTGGGCGAGGCGGCCGGCCCCTGCCCCTATACAGTCTTCCACGCCACCGCCGAATTCATAGAAGAAAACCCTGAGATCATCCAAAAATTTACCAATGCCATCTACAAGGCCATGGTCTGGGTAGAAGAAAACCCGCCTGAAGAGGTGGCTTCGGCCATCGAGATGTTCTTTCCCGATACCGGCCACGGCCTTATCACCAAGACCATTGAAATTTACAAGGAGCTGGACATCTGGGCTCCCGATCCGGTCTTGCGGGAAGAGTCCCTGGATCGCCTCCAAGACATCATGATCCTGGCCGGGGAACTGGCCGAGAAGGTCCCCTACGAAAGGGTAGTGAATACCAGCTTCGCCCAGCAGGCCATGGCAGGGCAGCAGAAGTGACCCGGGAGGGAGTAAGTGGTGTCTCCGGTGCCAAAGGTTGAAATAGACCATGTCTCTATGAAATACCTGACCCTGGAAGGGGAGACGGAAGCCCTCCAGGACATCTGCCTGTCCATCGCCGAAGGGGAATTTGTCAGCATTGTCGGCCCCAGCGGCTGCGGTAAGAGCACCCTCCTCTCCCTTATCTCCGGCCTCCTTAAACCGACCCGGGGCCGGATTTTGATCGACGGCGTGCCCCTCCAGGGCATTACCCATAAGCTGGGCTACATGCTCCAGCAGGATTATCTCTTTGAATGGCGCACCATCTACAACAATGTCATCCTGGGCCTGGAAATCCAGGGAAAAGACAAAAGGTCTATACGCCGGCAGGTAGACGACCTCCTGCAGCGCTACGGGCTCTGGGATTTTCGCCATCATTACCCCCACCAGCTTTCGGGGGGCATGCGCCAGCGGGTAGCCCTGATCCGGACCCTGGCCATAAACCCGGATATCCTCCTCCTCGACGAGCCCTTTGCCGCCCTGGATTACCAGACCCGCCTCTACCTGGAGGACGAGGTGGCCACCATCCTCAAGGGGGAGGGTAAGACGGTTATCCTGGTCACCCACGACATCTCAGAGGCGGTGGCCATGTCAGACCGGGTGATTGTCCTCAGCAGGCGGCCCGGGCGGGTAAAGGCCGACATAAAGATTATGTTTGCCGCCGGCAGGCTGATGCCCTTTGCCACCCGGAAGGCCCCGGAATTCCGCCACTACTTCAATCGTATCTGGGAGGAGTTGGATATCCATGTCGAGGGGACACCTGCTTCAAAAACTAAACAACTACCTGGCCAGGGGTGCCCAAACCCGGGAACATGCCCGGTACCTGAAGAAAATCCGCCTGCATAAACTGACGGTAGTAGCAACCCAGTTTATTCTCCTGCTGGTCCTGCTCCTTGCCTGGGAGATGGCGGCAGATCTACGCCTTATAGACCCCTTTATCACCAGCCAGCCCTCGGTCATCTGGCAGACCTTCCAGCGGCTTCTTAAGGACGGCACCCTCCTTAGCCATACGGGGATCACCGTCCTGGAGACGACGGCCAGCTTCCTCATCGGCACCATCCTGGGGACCCTCATTGCCATCCTCCTCTGGTGGTCCGACTTCCTCTCCCAGGTACTGGACCCCTACCTGGTGATCTTAAACAGCACGCCCAAGACGGCCCTGGGCCCCCTCTTCATCGTCTTCCTGGGCGATGGCATGAAGGCCATCATCACCATGGCCCTGACCATTTCTGTCATCGTCACCGTTGTCATGGTCTACACCGGCTTCAAAGGGGTGGATCCCAACAAGATCAAGCTGGTCCGGACCTTTGGGGCAAGCCGACTCCAGGTGCTGCAGAAGGTGGTCCTGCCGGCCAGTGTCCCCACCATGATCGCCGCCCTGAAGGTCAATGTGGGGATGGCCTTTGTCGGGGTCATAGTGGGGGAATTCCTCGTGGCCCGGGCCGGCCTCGGCTACCTGATTATTTACGGCCAGCAGGTCTTTCAACTCCACCTGGCCATGACCAGCGTGGTGATCCTCATCATCACCGCCGCCCTCCTGTACCGGCTGGTCTCCTGCCTGGAGAGCCGCTTCCTGCGGTGGAAGGAATAATAGCCCTTTCCAAGGAGAGAAAACCCGGCCTTTACGGGCCGGGTTTTCCCTGCTTTTGGGCCAGGAGTGCCCACCCCTCCTGGAGGGCCCTTTCCACCTGCCCGGGGGCCGTTCCCCCGTAGGATGTCCGGGCGGCCACGACATTTTTCGTCTGGATTGCTTCGATTATATCGGGCCCGAAGGCGAGGGAAAAACGACGGAATTCTTCCAGCCTTAACTCAGCCAGCCCCTTCCCTTCCTCCAGGCAGTAGCGGACAAGGTTCCCTACCACCCGGTGGGCCTCCCGGAAGGGCAGCCCCTTCTTGGCCAGGTAGTCGGCGGCATCGGTGGCGTTGGCAAAGCCCCCGGCGGCAGCCTGCGCCATATTTTCCTCCTTCACCTCCATGGTGGCCAGGAGGGGGGCAAAGATGGTCAAACAGTCCTTAATGGTATCTACCGTATCGAAGAGGGGTTCCTTGTCCTCCTGCAGGTCCTTGTTG
>FZPS01000002.1_pt54 | contig 36923 bp, 27 predicted proteins | sample 1817821 | NCBI WGS metagenome assembly FZPS01 (sample SAMEA104158645, study PRJEB21678) | metagenome | place: Germany | collected 2015-04-21 | reverse complement strand
GAGCTGGAACGACGGCGAGCCCAAGTACGATATCCGCGATTGGAACGAAGCCCACGACAGAATGGGCAAGGGCGCCACATTCACGGCCAAGGAGCTGGTCAACCTTAAAGCGCTTCTTAACGAGCTTGACATTTAATCATTTATTAAATTCAACCGCGCGAAAAAAAACTAAAAGCAGAGGGCGAAAGCCTTATCTGCTTGTTTTTATGTAAAAAAAACTTAATCAGCTGAGCAGCCTTAAAGTTATGACGACAACGCCGATGGCGGCCACCAGCAATCCCATAACCCAATTAAAAATTCTTCGCGGACCAAATTGCATTTTTGACTCCTTATATGATTACTATAAACTTTTTTCTTTCCTTTGTCAACTTTTTATTTTCACCCGATTGACTCATAAAACAATATATGCTATACATATTTTAATATATGCTTGAAGGTGAAAAATGACAAAAACAGCGAATAAATTGTATGAACTTGTAGGTAATACGCCCTTGCTGAGCGTGGACGCGCTTGACGAACATGCGGGCGGCAAGGCGAATATAAAGGCCAAACTGGAAGGCTTTAACCCCTTAAGTTCGGTCAAAGACAGAGTGGGGCTGGCGCTTATCGAAGACGCCGAGCGCAAGGGATTGATAAACGCCCATACCACGCTGATAGAGCCCACAAGCGGCAATACCGGCATAGCTTTGGCGTTTGTTTCGGCGGCAAAAGGCTACAAGCTGATATTGACCATGCCCGAGTCCATGAGCGTTGAAAGGCGCAAACTGCTTAGCCAATTGGGGGCGGAGCTTGTGCTTACCCAAGCCGCCAAGGGCATGAAAGGGGCGATAGAAGAAGCCGAAAGGCTGAACAAGGAAATACCGAATTCTCTTATTCTGCGCCAGTTTGACAACCCCGCCAACCCCGCCGTACACAAGAGAACCACCGCCGTTGAGATATGGCGGGACACCCAAGGCAAAATAGACATCTTCGTGGCGGGCGTGGGCACGGGAGGCACAATCACGGGATGCGGCGAATATTTTAAGGAAAAAAACCCCGACATAAAAATAGTGGCGGTGGAGCCGCTGTCTTCTCCCGTTTTGTCGCAAGGCAGAAGCGGCAGCCACAAGATACAAGGCATAGGGGCGGGTTTTGTGCCCAAGGTTTTGAACAGGGCGATAATAGACGAAGTCATTGCCGTAAGCGACGAAGACGCCTTGGCCACAGCCAAGCTTGCCGCCAAAAAAGAAGGCCTGTTGGTGGGCATATCGTCGGGGGCGGCGCTTAAAGCGGCGCTTGAGCTGTCCAAAAGGGAAGAAAACCAAGGCAAAAACATAGTGGCCATACTTCCCGATTCTGGGGAAAAATATATATCCACAGCCTTGTTTGATTAGAAAAAGCCTTTTTTGACAAGCGAATTTAACAACAATCCGCCGCTAAAAAGCGGCGGATTTTTTATCGTTGGAATTTTATCTTTTGTAGAAAGAGACTAAAATTTATCTTTTGTGCCCTATGACATTATATGTATGTCAGCCCATAAAAAGTTTAAGGTCATTTTCAACATCGGTTATGGTGGCAAGCCCAAACTTTTCAATCAGTACGTCTTTGACGGCGGGGGAAACAAAAGCGGGCAGGGTGGGGCCCAAATGGATATTCTTAACCCCTAAGCTGAGCAAGGCAAGCAGCACTATGACGGCTTTTTGCTCATACCAGGCAATATTGTAAGAAACGGGAAGCTTGTTGACATCGTCCAAGCCAAAGGCTTCTTTAAGCTTAAGAGCGATAAGGGCAAGGGAATAGCTGTCGTTGCATTGTCCGGCGTCCAGCACTCTGGGGATGCCGCCGATATCGCCCAAGTCCAGCTTGTTGTATCTGTATTTGGCGCAGCCCGCCGTCAATATGACGGTATCGCGGGGAAGCTTGGAAGCGAATTCGGTATAATATTCCCTGCTCCTCATTCTGCCGTCGCAGCCCGCCATGACAAAAAAGCGCTTGATTGCCCCGCTTTTTACGGCGTCAACCACCTTGTCGGCAAGGCCGAACACGGTATTATGGGCAAATCCCCCCACGATTTCGCCTTGCTCAAGCGCTTGAGGGGGCGGGCATTTTTTGGCATGCTCTATGACGGCGGAAAAGTCCTTTTTGCCGTCTTTTTCCTCTATGCGCTTAACTCCCTCAAAGCCCACGATATTGGCGGCGTACACTCTGTCCTTATAGGAGTCTTTGGGCGGTATAAGGCAGTTTGTGGTCAAGATTACGGGGCCGTTAAAGGACTCAAACTCCTTGTCCTGCCTCCACCAGGCGTTGCCGTAATTGCCCGCGAAGTTATCATACTTTTTGAAAGCGGGATAATAATGGGCGGGAAGCATTTCGCCGTGAGTATACACATCCACGCCGCTGCCTTTGGTTTGCTCCAAAAGCTGTTCAAGGTCCTTCAAGTCATGGCCGCTGATAAGTATGGCGGGATTGTCCCTTACGCCCAAATTAACCTTGGAGATTTCGGGATGCCCGTAAGTTTGGGTATTGGCCTTGTCCAAAAGCGCCATTGCCTTTACCCCCGTTTGCCCCGTTTTCATGACCAAGTCCAAAAGCTGCTCAACCGTAAGCTCTTCGTCCACGGTGGCAACAAGCGTTTTTTGGATAAAATCGGCGATTTCCTCATCGGAATAACCCAAAACCAAAGCGTGCTTATAATAAGCCGCCATTCCCTTCAAGCCGTAAATAATCATGGCCTTAAGGGAGCGTATGTTTTGGTCGGGTATGGACATAAAGCCCACTTGGGCGGCCTTTTGGTCCATTTCCTCGGGGGAAGAAGCCGTCCACTCCATAATGTCATGGCGCTTGTAGAAATAATCCCGTAATTGGACTTTTTGTTTAAGTTTGTCGCGAAGGGCCAGCCCTTGGGCGATTTTGGCAAGGAAATAATCCCTGTCAAAATTGGCGTTGGTAATGGTGGCAAACAAGCCGTCCACGATAAACTCAACGGCGGCGTCTTCGTCTTGCTGAATTTCCTTAGCCTTGATGTTGGCGGCGGCGATACCCTTCATGAGATAAATCAAAAGGTCTTGCAGATTGGCCACGTCGGCGGTTTTGCCGCATACCCCCCTGACATTGCAGCCTAAGCCCCTTGCGGCTTCTTGGCATTGATAACAAAACATGGCGTTTGACATAATTTATATTCCTCCTTTTTTTATTCTTCGATTATTTGCCCGTCTACCGATATGGTAATTATGCGCCACGGAATCATTTTGCCCGAAGCGATAAGGGCGTTTTTGACGGCGTTGACTATGCCCGCGCAGCAAGGCGCTTCCATGCGCGCCACGGTTACGCTCTTTATGTCGTTATGCGTCAAGATTTGGGTCAATTTCTCCGAGTAATCGGCATTGTCGAGCTTGGGACAGCCTATAAGCGTAATTTTATTGCGCATAAAGCGCCGGTGCATATTGGCGTAGGCGTAAGCGGTGCAATCGGCGGCTACCAGCAAATGGGCGCCGTTGAAGTAAGGGGCGTTAACGGGAACGAGCTTGATTTGGCAAGGCCATTGAGCCAGCATGGAAGGCATATCGTCGACGCTTACGGGGGCGGCTTGGGGCTGCCTGTTAAGCAGCTGCGACCTTCTGCCCGGACAGCCCATAGGCTGAGGCTGAGCGGGGGCAGAATTTGCTTGCGTATGCTTTTTGACGGCTTCTTCGTCAAAAGGCAAAGCCTCCCTTTCCTCAATAGAAATGGCGTCTTGCGGACATTGGGGAAGACAAGCGCCCAGCCCGTCGCAATAGCTTTCGCTTATGAGCTTGGCCTTGCCGTCAACTATTTGCAAAGCGCCTTCGGCGCAGGCGTTTACGCACAGCCCGCAGCCGTTGCATTTGTCTTCGTCTATTTTAATGATTTTCCTTTTCATATTTTTTCTCCTTGTTTTTTTGGTATTTATGGTATAATTATACAAAACCCTGAAAGGTTTGTTTGTATCTGTGGATACATTTTGTCAAAAAAAGGAATATTTTATGCTGGACGAACATATTGACACACTGCTGAAAACACCGCTTTTCCACAATTTCGACGCCCCCACCCTAAAAGGCATGAGGCATTGCCTGAACATGAGCGTGGCAAGCTACGGCAAGGGCGAATATATAGCGCACAGAGGACTGCCCTTCGAGAAAGTGGGAGTGGTGGCGGAGGGCGAAGCCGCCATAATAAAAGAAAGCGCGCTGGGCAAAAGGATAATAATAGAGCTTTTGGGAAAGGGCAATGTGTTCGGGGAAACGGCGGCTTTCGCGGGAAAGCAGGTGTGGTATTATTCGGTGCAGGCGCAAAGCGAATGCGAAGTAATTTTCATACCTAAAGGCAGGATAATAGGCGAATGCGCCAACTTATGCCAATGCCACAGACGGCTGATAGAGAATTTCCTTACCATATTGTCGGAAAGGAATTTATATTTGGATAAAAAGATAGAATACTTTGCCATAAAGAGCGTAACGGGCAAGATATGCGCCTATTTATACGACCAATACAAACTCAACGGCGGCCCTTTGTTCGACATCCCCTTTGACCGCAACGAGCTGGCGGACTTTCTCAATGTGTCCAGGCCCACGCTGTCAAGGGAGCTTGCCAAGCTTAAGGAGCAAGGCATAATCGATTATTATTTGAACTCCTTCAAGGTGCTTGACATAGAGAAGCTGGAACAAGAGCTTATTATATAAAGGATAATTATAAACAATGAAAAAATTCGGCTTAATCGGACATCCCCTTACCCACAGCGTATCGCCTTTTATCCACAAAAGGCTTTTTGAACTGCGAAAAACGCAAGCCGAATACAAGCTTTACGACATCGCCGAGCTTGACAAAAAAAGCATGGATTTGCTAAGAAGCTTGGACGGCTTCAACGTTACAATCCCCCACAAGGAAAAAATAATAGAGCTAATAGACTTTATCGACGCCGACGCCCAAAGATATATGGCGATAAACACCGTAAAAAACGCAGAAAGGGGCATGCAGGGCCATAACACCGACGTTTACGGACTGGAACAAAGCCTGCTTAAATTGAATGTCAAGAAAATGGACAAGGTTCTTATATTGGGTGCGGGGGGAGCGGCAGCCATGGCGGCGGCCTTAACCGCCCAAAAGGCGAGCCAAATAACGCTGGCGGCAAGGAAGAAATCGGCGCAAAGAGCCAAAGATTTGGCAAGCCGCCTAAAAGAACGCAGCAAAGCCCAAATTTTGACAACGGACATTGAAGACATAAAAGGGGAATACGATTTAATGATTAACTGCACGCCCGTGGGCATGTATCCCAAAGCATGGGAATGCCCGGTAAGCGAAGGCGTGATAAAAAACTGCGCTTATGTTGTGGATTTAATTTACAATCCGCTTAAAACCGAGCTTGTCAAAAGGGCGGAAAGGCTGGGCATACCCGGCTTGGGGGGCATGGCAATGCTTGTTTATCAAGCGGCGAAAGCGCAGGACATATGGTTTGACGACAATTTCTCAGAGCAAGCTCCCATAGAGCAAATAATAGAAAAAGCCGAAAAACTTGTAAAGAACCGTTTTCAAAAAAACGTCGTTGTCTTTACGGGATTCATGGCAAGCGGAAAAAGCGCGGTCGCTCAAGCGTTTTGCCGAAAATACGGCTATGAGCTTGCGGACACCGACGACATAATAGCCTTGCGCGAAAACATGAGCGTAAAGGACATCTTTGAGTCAAAAGGCGAAAAATATTTTAGGGAAAAAGAAAGAATGGCGCTGCAGGAGCTGATTAACCGAGACAAAATCGCCATAAGCGCGGGGGGCGGAGCGGCGGCGCATTGCGCCGATTTATTGGAATACGCCTTTGTGGTTTTCGTGAACACCCCCTTTGAAGTTTGCTATGAAAGGATAAAAAAACAAGGAGACAAGCGCCCCTTGGCAAACGCCAAAGACAAGCTTCAATTAAAGGAGCTTTACGACGAAAGATACCCCGTCTACAAAGAAACATCGCACATGGAAATAGACGGAAGCCAAGATATGCGGACAATTTTGTCAACATTTGACACGCGTTTGCAATAATATGTATAAAAGGGCAAAAGATAAAAATAAAGGCTAAACAAAAAAATCCTAAAAAATGCCCAAAAAATCATTGACAAAAACTTAAATGTAACTTATCCTTAATTATAAGGTGAAAATATGACAAACAGAATATCTTTGAGCAGCAACTACTAATTTCGTTTTTAGCTTTGGCTTTTATTTTTATAAAGGTCTAATTTCATAGTGCTAAAAACCTTGTAGTAAAAAAAAGATAGATAAAGCTATCAGGCACATAAAAAAACAAGGTGCCTGATTTTTTTATCTAAGGGACAATAAAAAATCAACCAAAAACACAAAAAAAAGGGGCGTGGAGATGAATTATGGTTATCGTAGTGAAAGGAAACAGACAAGACAAACGGGTAAACGAGCTTATCCGATGGATTGAGGCCAAGGATTTCACCGTCCAAGTCAACGAGGGCGTGCAGAAAACCATTCTGGGCGTGGTGGGGGACACGGCGGCGCTGGATATTGACGCCATATCCACTTTTCCGGCGGTGGAAACGGTAAAGAGAATACAAGAGCCCTACAAAAAAGCCAACCGCCAAATGCACGAAGAAGACACCGTGGTGGAGGTGGGGGGCAGAAAGATAGGCGGCGGCCATTTCCAAGTAATGGCCGGCCCTTGCTCGGTGGAAAGCAAGGAGCAGGTGGCGGCCATAGCCGACTATGTCAAGCGGGGCGGAGCGGGTTTTTTGAGAGGGGGAGCGTTTAAGCCCCGTTCATCGCCTTACGCCTTCCAAGGCTTGAAAGCCGAAGGCATAGAGTATTTGCTGGAAGCCAAGAAGCGCACGGGATTGCCCATCGTTACCGAGCTTATGAGCGTAAGCGATTTGCCGCTGTTTGACAAAGTGGACATAATTCAAGTGGGGGCGCGGAACATGCAGAACTTCGCCATGCTAAAAGAGCTGGGCAAAGTAAAAAAGCCGGTGCTTTTGAAAAGGGGAATGTCAAGCACGGTGGAAGAGCTTTTGCTGAGCGCGGAATATATAATGTCGGGGGGCAACGATGAGGTAATCCTTTGCGAAAGAGGCATAAGGACCTTTGAAAACTACACCAGAAGCACGCTGGACATATCGGCGGTGCCGGTGCTGAAGAAGCTCACCCATTTGCCCGTAATCGTGGATCCCAGCCACGCTTCGGGCAGGGCGGAACTTGTGGAATCGCTGGCGTTGTCGGCAATAGCGGCGGGGGCGGACGGACTTTTGATAGAAACGCACAACAACCCCAGATGCGCGCTATGCGACGGAGCGCAATCCTTGGACGAACAAGGCTTTGCCCGCCTTATGGAAAAGGTCAACAAGCTTTGGGCGTTTATGAAAAGCCTGAAATAATTAAAAAAACGGAGAAATTTATGGTAATAAAGATAAACACCCGCCCCCCTTACGAGGCGGCGATACAAAAAGGATGCCTTACCCAAAGCGGCTTGGAGCGGCTGATGGAGCCGATTAAGGCGAAAAAAGCGGCGGTAATAACCGACCGCAATGTGGCAAAGCTGTATTTGGACAAGCTCAAGCAAAGGTTAAGCGGAACATACGAGCTTTGCCATTTGATATTGGAAGGGGGAGAACAAAGCAAGACGCTTAGGGAAGCGGAAAGGATATACGAATTTTTGCTGGACAACGGCGTTACCCGTTCGGACATAATAATAGCCTTGGGCGGGGGCGTAATAGGCGACATAGCGGGTTTCGCGGCGGCCACATACCTAAGAGGCATAAGGTACGCGCAAATACCCACCACCTTGCTTGCCATGATAGATTCGTCGATAGGGGGCAAGACGGCGGTCAACCTGAGCAAGGGCAAAAACCTTGCGGGCAGTTTCCACCAGCCTTGTTTGGTGGCCATAGACACAAGCGTATTGAAAAGTTTGCCCCATGAAGAATGGCTTAACGGCATGGGCGAAATGATAAAGTACGGCGCGATTATGGACAAAAAGCTTTTTGAAAGGACGGAAAAAGGCGTAACAAGCGAAGACGAGGACATAGAACAGCTTATAGCGAGATGCCTGAAAATAAAAAAATACGCGGTAGAAAAGGACACCTTTGACGACGGCATAAGGCAGATACTCAACTTCGGGCACACCTTGGGGCACGCCATAGAAAGGCATTCAAACTATTCCATATCCCACGGCAAGGCCATAGGCATGGGAATGGCGATGATAAGCCGCTGGGCGGAACAAAGGTGCTTGATTGACCCGACGGTGGCGGCAAGGATAGAGGACGCTTTGAAAAAACACGGCATGCCCGTAAGCGCAAGCGCTTCGCTTGAAGAGCTTTGGGAGCAAGCCTCAAACGACAAAAAAAGGCGGAATGACAGCGTTACCCTTGTTTTGGCGGAACAAATAGGCAAAGCCGATTTGCTGAAAATCGGAACAGACGATTTCGCCAAAAAGGACATAACCGTAAGCTTCTGTCCTTCCGTGCTTAAAGGCGAGATTAAAGCCCCTCCCTCAAAGTCCATGACGCACAGAGCGGTTTTTTGCGCCATGCTTGCCGAGGGCGAAAGCGTAATAAAAAACATAGGGCAGAGCTTGGACATAAAAGCCACGCTGAACGCGGCAAAGGCCATAGGCAGACAAGCGGAGCTTAAGGGCGGCAAACTGCGCGTAGGCGGAAAAATCGATTTTGATAAATTGGCGGACATAGACTGCATTGAAAGCGGTTCAACCTTAAGGTTTATTTTGCCCGTGCTGGCGGCTTTGGGGATAACCGCCCAAATAAAGGGAAAGGAGAGCTTGGGCGCAAGGCCGCATAAAGAGCTTATTGAACTGCTTGCGCAAAAAGGATGCCGAACAAAACAGCAAAACAACCCTTTCCAACTGGACTTGAAAGGCAAAATCAAAGGGGGCGACTACCATATAAGGGGAGACATATCCTCCCAATATGTTTCGGGACTGCTTATGGCGCTGCCTTTGCTTGCCGAGGACAGCAGAATAATCTTGACCTCAAAACTGCTGTCCAAGCCCTATGCGGACATGACCTGCCAATGCATGCGCGTGTTCGGCGTATATGTTGAACAAACCGATTACGGCTACTTTGTCAAAGGCGGACAAAGATACAAGGCGGTCAAAGGCTTTGAAACGGAAGGCGACTTCAGCAACGCCGCCTTCTTCCTGTGCGCAGGAGCGCTGAGCGGCAAAATCCAGATAAAAGGATTGGACAAACATTCTCTGCAAGGCGACAAAGAGATAATCAACATTTTGCGGAAAATGGGGGCGGGATTTGAAGAAACAAAAGACGGCTATATAGTGGAAACAAAGGAATTAAAAGGCATAGAGATTGACGGCAGCCACACGCCCGACATAATCCCCGTAACAGCGGTTACGGCGGCTTTCGCCCAAGGCGAGAGCGTGATAAAGGGAGTGTCAAGGCTGAGGCATAAGGAATGCGACAGACTGCAAGCCGTTTGCGAAATACTGGCCAAGCTGGGCAGAGAATACCAAGTCAAGGAAGACACATTGAGAATAAAAGGCTCAAGCCATGTTCCGCAAAAAATCGAATGCGGCAGCCATAACGACCACAGGATAGCCATGGCGCTTTCGGTGGCGGCGCTTAAATGCGGCGAAACAGTGGTTAAAGGAGCCCAAGCCATAGCAAAAAGCTACCCAAACTACCTTTTGGAATACAAAAAAATAGGAGGAAGATATGAAGTCCGTTTGGGGTAAAAACATAATAATAAGCATTTTCGGCGAATCGCACGGCGAAGCGGTGGGAGCAACCATACACGGCTTGCCTTGCGGATTCAAGCTTGATTTGGGAGCCATACAAGCTTTCATGGACAGGCGCAAGCCGGGGGGAAGGCTTGCCACCAAGCGAAAGGAAAGCGACATCCCCCGAATTATTTCGGGCATAAAAGACGGCGTTACCACGGGGGCGCCGCTGACGGCTTTGATAATGAACGAAGATATGAGAAGTTCGGACTACGACGACATGGCATGCCTTGCCCGCCCTTCCCACGCCGACTACGCGGCGTTCGTAAAGTATGGCGGCCATAACGACATCAGAGGGGGCGGCCATTTTTCGGGCAGGCTGACCGCGCCTTTGGTGTTCGCGGGGGCGGTTTGCGAACAAATGCTCAACGAAAAAGGCGTATATATAGGCGCCCGCCTTAAATCCGTAGGAAAGGTTGAGGACGACGGCTTTGACTGCGCCGATTGGGACAAGGACACGCTTTTAAGCCTGCGCCAAAAAGATTTCCCAACAATCAGCGAAGAAAAAGCCGAGCTTATGAAAGAAGAAATACAAAAAGCCGCCGCCGACGGCGACTCAATAGGGGGCGTTGTGGAATGCGTTGTCATAGGGCTAAAAGCGGGAGTGGGCGAGCCCATGTTCGAGGGCGTGGAAAACAGACTGGCTTCCATAATATTCGGCATCCCCGCCGTAAAGGGCATAGAGTTCGGAGGGGGATTTTCTTCGGCAAGGATGAAAGGGAGCGAACATAACGACGAGCTTTACGCCGAAAACGGCGAGATAAAGACATACGCCAACAACGACGGCGGCATAACGGGGGGCATAACCAACGGCATGCCCGTAATTTTCAGAGCGGCCATAAAGCCCACCCCGTCAATCGCCAAGCCGCAAAGGACGGTGGATTTGAGAACGGGGAAAAACACGGTTTTGCGCGTAAAAGGCAGGCACGACCCTTGCGTGGCGCTGAGGGCGGTTCCCTGCATAGAAGCGGCGGCATGCGCGGCCGTATTCGACATGCTTAACGAGAGGCGGTAATATGGACTTAAAGGAATTGAGAAACAAAATAGACCTTGCGGACGACAAGCTCATGCAAGCGTATATGGAGCGGGTAAGGCTGGCGGAGCTGGTGGGAGAATACAAAAAGCGCCGAAACATGGAAGTGTTGAACAGCGATAGGGAACAAGAGATTTACCGCAGGCTTATCCAAAAATACGGCAAAGAGTACGAGCAGGACATATATTCGGTGTATTCGGCGATTATGAGCATGTCAAGATTGCGCCAAGCCCGACAAGGCGCAACGGAAAACATATTCCAGCTGTTTGAATTGGAAGAAGGCCAAGACAATTTCAAAGACGCCAAAACAGCGGTGCAGGGCGTGGAAGGGGCGTATTCCATGCAGGCGGCGGAAGAGATGTTCCGCAGCCCGAAAATAAGCTACCATAAGAGCTTTGCCGACGTTTTCGAGCAGGTGGCGGCGGGCAAAGCCGACTACGGCGTGGTGCCCATAGAGAACTCCAACGCGGGCTCGGTAAACGAGGTATACGACCTTTTGTCCAAGTTCAAGCTTTATATAGCCAAGGCAAAGCGCCTTAAAATAAGCCATTGCCTTGCGGCGGCGGAGGGGGCGGACATAAAGGGCATAGACACGGTAATTTCCCATTCGCAAGCGCTGTACCAATGCAAAGATTTCATAAAAAAGCAAGGCTGGAAGCAAGAGCATGCGGACAATACGGCGGAAGCGGCCAAAGCGGTGGCGAAAGAGCGCTCAAAGCATAAAGCCGCCATAGCCTCATTAAGGGCGGCAAAGCTGTACGGCTTGAAGATACTCAAGGAAAACATTCAAGACCAGCAAAACAACGACACAAGGTTTATAGCCATAACAAGGCGCAACTTAATCAGAAAAGAGGGCAACAAAATAAGCCTTGTGGCAAATCTGGAGCACAAAAAAGGCTCATTATTCGAGCTATTGAACATAATATCGAGCTGCCAAGCCAACATGACAAAGCTGGAATCCAGGCCCATACCTGGCTCAAGCTTCGAGTTTCAATTCTATGTGGACATAGAGGGAAACATTTTGGATAAACGAGTGCAGAACATGCTTTTTGACATAAATAATTACGCGCGCAAGACGGTTTTTTTGGGAGGATATACGGAAGAATGAAAATAGGCATAGCGGGATTGGGGCTGATGGGCGGCTCAATGCTCAAAAGCCTTAAAAAAAGGACATCGCACAAATGTTACGGCTTCAACAGAACAAAAGAGGTTTTGGAAAAGGCAAAGCCTTATTTGGACGGCGTTTTAACCGAACAAAACCTTAAGGACATGGACATATTGTTTATTTGCATGTCGCCGTCGGCGGCGGCCAACTACGCCCGCCAAAACGCCCCTTTTTTGGGCAAAGGGCAAATAATATGCGACATATGCGGCGTAAAAGAATATGTGGTCAAGGTCATGGAAAGCATAATAACGCCGAGCGGAGCGCATTTTGTAGGCTGCCACCCCATGGCGGGCAAGGAAGTGAGCGGATTTGACAACGCCGACGCCCGCCTTTTCGAAGGGGCGAGCTTTATAATAACCCCCACCCAAAACACCCCCCTTGAAGCTGTGGAAAAAGTATCTCAACTGGCTTTGGAAATGGGATTTGCGCAAGCGGTAAAGGCAGCGCCCCAAGAACACGATCAAATAATAGCCTACACATCACAGCTTGCGCACATAGTGTCCAACGCCTACGCCAAAAGCCCGACGCTGAAAAAGCGCGCAGGCTTCAGCGCGGGGAGCTTCGAGGACTTAACCAGAGTGGCAAGGCTGGACAGCAAAATGTGGACGGAGCTGTTTTTGCTCAACAAGGACAACTTGCTGACGGAAATAGATTTGCTTATCCGCAACCTCAAAGAATACGGCAAGGCCTTGAAAGAGCTTGACAAGGCGACGTTAACCGAGCTTTTGGAAGTAGGGAACAAGAAAAAGCTGGAGGATTTGTTCCGAAATGGGCAATAGCCCAAAAAATTTGAAATTATACAACAACCCTCAAAAACAAAAACCAACAACACCCCAAAAAAATTTACCCCAAAAACGAAAAAACAGCCCGAACAAAGCTTTTCGGGCTGTTGTTTCAATGAGGTAACGCTAAATAAATTAAAGGAATCTTCTTGCCGTTATGTAATAACTGTGGCGCAAAGGGCTTATGGGCTCGATTACGGCGTAGTCGCTTGCGGTATGCAGAATATAATTGGCGCCCAAATAAATGGCCACATGCCCCACCCTTTCGATACCGCTTTTATTTTTCCTTGAGCCGTTGGTAAAGAACATCAAATCCCCTCTGGCCAAGTCCTCTTTTTCAACCGCCTTGCCCTGAACTACCTGCGTTCTGGTGGTCAAATCCAGCAAAACGCGGGCGCCTTTATAGTAAGCGTATTGCGTAAGGCTGGAGCAATCGAACTTGCCCATGACGAAATCGGGATTGAGTTTGCCGTTGCCCCAATGGTATCTTGGGGCGCCGTAAACATAAGGATAGCCCAACAAAAGCATGCCCTCGGCAATAACCCTTTCAACTTCCGCCGAATTTTTAACAAATTCAGCGATAACGACGTATTTTGCTGACAAAAAGGCCTTTTGCCCTTTGTATACCGTTTGATACCAATGCTCATTTTCTTGTTTGACAAAAGGCAGCATGGCGTTTTTGGCAATGGAGCCCATAACGGGATAAGCCGTGCCGGCGCCCGAACGGATGTTGAGCTTGGCGGTAGCCTTAAGAAGCAAAGCGGTGTCAAAGGGATAATTCCAAGCTTCTGCCCCGCCGTTTTCAACTTGTTCACCGCCTTCTTGCCCGTCCTTACCGCCGCTGTTTAATCCGTCTTCTTGCTCCAAAGCGCCGCCGCCGTTATCGCCGTCTTGTTCCGAAACGCCGCCGCCGCTATCGCCGTCTTGTTCGGAAACGCCGCCATCGTTATCGCCGTCTTGTTCCGAAACGCCGCCATCGCTATCGCCGTCTTGTTCCGAAACGCCGCCATCGCTATCGCCGTCTTGCCAAGGCTCAGCGTTATCGCCGCCGTTTTCGCTATGGGCAGAATTATTTTGCTTGCCTTTTTCAACCAAACTTTTTTTATATTCCTCATAATTTTCATATTCGATTATGTACCCGTCGTCAATCGAGCCTCCGCCAAACAGATATTGCTTAGCCGTTCCCAAGGAAGCTAAAACCAAAACCGCGATGACAACAACAAACGCAAACTTTTTCAAAGCGAACAAACTCCTTTTATTACATGTTGCGCCTTAATTGTAAACTCTCCGCCCGCCCCCGTCAAACCCCCGTTGTCTTGTAAATTCTGGAAAAAGCCTCAACCGCCCGTTAACCCCCGCCGCCTTGCCATTTTCAAAAAATCCCGAAAGCGGACGCTAAAATATTATTTCCAACGCTTGCAATAAGGCGCGAATTATGCTAATATGTTTTTACTTAAAAAAGCCGAAGTGGTGGAATGGCAGACGCGACGGACTCAAAATCCGTTGATGGCAACATCGTGTGGGTTCAAGTCCCACCTTCGGCACCAAGCGCATAAGACCACCGCAAAACGGTGGTTTTTTCTTATTTTCCGACATCTTTTTGGTCGATGGACACAAAAACAGGCGCAAAATTATTTTTTTCCTAATTTTTTGTCGTCAAAAGGTCAAGGCATTTTAATATTAAAATGACGCTTGACGCATATTCCCGCATGTTCCCCGTTGACGCAATATTAATTTTTTATCATGAGCCAAGCGCGCAAGCGGCGGCAGGTCATGCAATTTCACGCCTGTTTTTATCCAAGCGTATTTTTTGTTAACGATAGCCGTAAACGGCAAACGCCGCCGCAAAAAGAAACACTGTTTATACGGGTACAGACTACGCTTGCCAAGCTCGGCTCAGCCATTAATCTTAAAGTTTTTTTCTCAATCGCTTGCAAAGCTGAAAATATTATGCTACTATCTTTAATGCGAAAAAAATCGCGCACCTTTAGCTCAGCTGGCAGAGCAACTGACTCTTAATCAGTGGGCCCGGGGTTCGATCCCCCGAAGGTGTACCAAAAACTTACGAAAACAGACATTTTGAACACATAACAATGTCTGTTTTTTATTTTCGGGACTTTTTGGGCGCTAAATTTTTTACTAAATCCTTATAATTCTTTCAAATATTAGACTAATCAAAGATACTATTGCCCCTTCCAATCCTTCCACCCCAAAAAAACTCAAAAAATAATATTTTTTGTTACATTTAAGCTTATTTTAACTTACGCCGTTTACAATAAAATCACAGCTTAGGAGAGTACCTTTTCCCCCTTTTATCCATAAAAATTCCTCCTTAAAGCAGCGCCGCGTCAAGCGGCGTTGTTTTTATATTCGTTTCATGCGGCCTTCATAGCGAACCGAACAAAAAAGATTTAACAAAAGAAAACGCCGCTCAGCCGCCCTTTTTCGGTTTACTCAAATTTTCCCTGCTTGCCAAACTTAACTGTTGTATTGACGCTGAACACATATTATATTATAATTATATCCGTAAATTAATAATGGGGAATATTGTGCTTTGCGGTTACAAGGAGAAAGGCTATGCGTAGAGATCCCGACAACATAAAAGTAATGGGCGGCTCAGGCTACAAACTGAGCTTGGCGATAATCGCCGTTATGGCGGCGGCGTTATTGATATTTTTGCTGATAATTTTGCCCGCCATAAACGAAGAGCCCGAAGTGGAAAAGAATGTGGTAAGCATAACCTACGAGCAAGGCAAAATCGGCATGGGAACGGATTTGCAAGAAACCTTGCGCAACACTTATGTAAAGGTGGCTTACAGCGACGGGACGGTAAGCGAAGTAGCCTTATCCAATATGATATGCAAGGGGCTGGACATAACCAAGGAAGGCGTATGCACTGTGGCGCTGACCTACGGCGATTTCCACCAGACCATAAAGATGGAAGTAGTGAGCGTGGACTGCAAGCTGATGTACCAAGCCAGCATAGGCGGCAGGGTAATAGGACAGCTTGAACAAAGCGTTTTTCCGGGCAACGACGGCGACGAAGTAAGAGCGGTGCCCGATGTGGGGTATGTGTTCATAGATTGGAATGACGGCAACCCCGAGCCCATCAGAAAGGATTGCAACGTAAGGGAAAGCGTCGTATACACCGCCCGCTTCGAAAAGGCCAAATACACCGTAGTTTTCAAGTACCCCGACGGCACGGTGACGAAGGAACAGCTTGTGGCATACAACGAGGCGCCCACGCAGGTGCCCTCTCCTTTGGACAAGGAGATGCAGGTATACGGCTATGAGTTCGACAGATGGAATTTGCCCTTTGACCATGTAACGCAGGATATGACCATAGAGCCCATATTCGTAAAGAAAGCCACCGACGTTTCTTTGGAAATCACAAGAAACAACAAAGGCGAGCCTTTGGGCACGGTAAATTTGCACGAAAAAGGCTATTATCCCAAAAACAAGGAAGCCACATTGCTTGCCGACCCCATGCCGGGAAGGGCTTTTTCGGGCTGGCAAATAAAGAGGTTTGACGGCGTATGGGAGAAGATAACGGTAGACGACATACAGCAAGGCAATTCTTTCAGAGTAATAGACATAGGCTTTGAAGGGAACGGCATTACCTTCGAGGCGGGGCAAACGGGAGACACCAACCAGTACTTTTTGATATTCACCCCAAGCGAACACACAGAGCTGATAGAGCTGAAAGCCGATTTTGTGTATGAAGTAAGCACAATCACTTTTATAAACAGCATGAGCGCCAACCCCGGCAACATAGAAAGGACAGTGAACTTGCCCAACGGGCAGGAGATAGGCGAACACCTTGCCGATCCCGTAGGGTCGGGATTGGGATACCGCTTTGTGGGATGGTACAGAGACGACGGTTCATCGGTGGACGAGTTCGGCAACGAAATCCCCGTACAGCCTGGCGACACATTCACCCAGCCCGTCACGCTGGTGGCAAGGTGGCAGAAGGTATATTGCCAAGTGAACTTTTTGCGGGGAGACGGCGACCTGCCCCCCAAGACCGTTTATGTGCTGTATCAAAACACTTTGGCTTCGGCGGTGGAAGAGCCGGTATACATTGACCCCGTGCCTACCGAAGGCGTGCCCTCCCAGATTCCCAAGCGCGAGCATTACATATTCGTGGGCTGGTATCTTGTGGGCGACGGCGGCGTGCTTACCGATGTGGTTATTGACGACGACTACAAGGTTTACGAAGACATAAACGTGCGCCCCAAGTTTATCCCCATAGAGCACGATTTGGAAATATCCTTTACGGGAGCGGGCAGAGCGCAAAGAAAATACCTTGACGAAGAAAGCGCATTTGAGCCCATACAAGCGGGCGTAAACAAAGTCCTTGAGATAGGCCGCTACATTTACAGGTTTATCGCCGACGACGGATACCAAATCAAATCCATTACCGTGAATGGCATAACCACAAATTACCAAGGCAATACGGAATGGGCGGACACCGAAGTATTTTACCCCACAAAGGACATGACCATTTGGGTGGAGTTTGTGCCCAAGACATATTTAATCACCATAAACAACGGCAACGGCGAGGACGGCGGCATAGTGAAGTTTATGGTAAAGACGGGCGACGACATGGAGGAGATAGAAAAGAGCGACCATATAATAGAATTTTATATGGAGCACAACTCCTCAAGGAATATTCACGTTACCGCGCAAAGCACCCATTTCATAAACAAAGTGAGCATAAACGGCATAAGCGTACCCAACATACCTTGGCAGTCCTCATACTACACCATAACGCTTACCCCCGAGATAATAACGGGCAACACCCTCATAGACATAGAGTACCTTCCTTTCGCGTATACGGCGGAAATATCCGACAACCCTTATGTGGACGCGGGGGAAGCGGAGTACGACGAAAGCAGCGGCAGCTATTATTATGTGCCCAAGAAAGCCACTTACGCTTACGGCGCCGACCCCGCCTTCAAGTTCGAGGCGGCGGAAGGCTACTATATCGCGGGCTTGAGAATAAACGGCAAGAAAGTGGATTTATATTCCCCCGACATGGGGTTTGAGATTTCCCAAATAATCATAAACAACGACTATTCCCAAAGCGGCGGCGGAGAGGACATAAAGGACGACAGGGTAACTTCGCTGGTGCTGAAGATACTAGCCATAAACGGCAATTATGTCATAGAGTCTTTGCATGCGCCGCTTTATTACCATGTCAAGGTCAGCCGCGCGGGCAGGGGCTATATTGACAACGAGCACATTACGGTAAGCTACGGCGACGATGTGCAGATACAGGCGCAGACGGACGGCGGCTATTATGTAAAAGGCTACACCCTCAACGGACAAAGCCATATCTTCGAGGACATGCTGGAAACGCAGACAATCGACATAGAAAACATAACCGCGGACATAGATTTGCAAGTGGAATTTTCCATAGCCACTTTCTTTATAACCTTTGACGGCTCAAAGGAGGGAGGGCTGAACAGCCAAGTAAGGAGAAGCGGAGAAGAATACCGCAGGCTGAACGCTGGCTATACCGCCGAATACAACAGCGTCAACGGCTTTACCTTGCTGGCGGACGTAGGTTATTACATTTCCAAAATAATCATAAACGGCTTGGAGCAGGTCATACCTTACGGCGTAACCGAATACAGTTTGCAGATAGACAACGTGGACAAAAACTACCATGTGGAAGTAAATTGCCGCAAGCAGATAATGACGGTAAGGACGCAGGTCAACAACGACAATTACGGCCAGGCCACGGCGCAAACGCAAGTGGAATACGGCGGCAGCGCGGTAATAGAAATAACATATTCGGAAGGCTACACCCTTGACAGCGTAAGCGAAGGGACGCTTTCGGCGGACAACACCGTTTTGACCATAAGCAATGTTACCCAAAACAAACTTATAATCATTAATTTCAAACCCATAATATACAACATAATTTGCAACAGCTTGGGCGGCGGCGACGTTACGGCGCCCTTGACGGCGGAGCGCGGAAGCAGCGTCTTCATAAGAGCGGGCGCCTTCGGGGGCAATGTCATAGACGCCATCACGCTTAACGAAGAAACCGTGGCTTTGGCCAAAAACTACTCAAGCTATGTGCTGATAGTGGAAAACATAGAAGACAACGTGGAAGTTACGGTATCTTTCAAGCCGCTTGCGGGCGAAAACCCCCAAAGCGTCAATATTCTGCAAAGCGGAGGGCTGGTAAACGGCAGCAGCGGCAACTACACAGCCACGGTTTGGGACAACATCAGCGCCATGGTGTTGATAACGGCGCCCCAATACCATTACGTAGCTTCCATAACGGGGCAGAGCTTGCCGCAAGGAGCGAGGGAATACGCGCTTGAGATAAACAAAGCCGACGGCGTTTACGACATATATGTGGAATACGAAGGGGAAGAATACGCCGTAGACCTTGTCCATGGCGGCAACGGTGAAGCGGAGATTTTAGTAAACGGCGGCGGCGGCTTTGAGCCGTCGGCGAGCGCCCGATACGGCGATACGATAAGGATAGTATTCACTCCCGATACGGGATACTGCGTGGACTACATCAAGATTAACGGACAGATAAGGACGGACTACCAAGGGGGAGACCATTACGACTATACAGGCTTTGCCCAGGACCAGAGCATAGAAGTGGCGTACCGCTTGATTCAGTTTGCCGTAAACACCGAAGTAACAGGAGGATACGGCATAATCAGCGCGCAAAGCAATGTGTTTGAGTACGGCAAAGGCTTTGAGATAAGGATAATCCCCGCTGCGGGCTACTACATAGCCACCATAGTTCTGAACGGCCAAGCGGTGGTAGGGGAAGAAGCCGAACAGATAAAAAATACCTTTATCCTTGAAATTGAAGAAGGCAGCGCCCTAAGCAAGGCGGACATCGACCTTAAAATAAGCTTTGAGCGCGTTTACCACATGGTGAACATAGCGCTTGAAGGGGAAGGGAGCATTGCCCAAGACCTAAGCAACGAAGCGGCTTACGGCGAAGATTTTTACATTGACATAACCGCGGACGAAAACAACTTCATAGAAGCCATAGAAATAGACGGCGTGTTATTGGACGTGGACAACACCAATTTGCGGAACTACACGCTGAACGCCGTAACGAGGGAATACACGGCGGGCAGATATGTTCTGAAAGTAACCAAGGACATCCAAGTAAGGATATACTTCAGAAGAAACATCTATTCGGTAACCATAATGCCTTCGGTGAACGGCGTTACCACAGCCAACATGATATCGCCGAGCATGGACTATTCCGAACTCAACATAAATTCCATAGAGCACGGCAACTTCCTGCAAATATGCATGAGCGCGGACACAGGCTACAACATATCCGCCTTGTATATCAACGGAAAGGAGATAACGGGTTTTAAGCACGACAATGTCAACGCCAACAACAACCGCTTAATCAATTATATATACGAAGGCGAAAACGGCGAAGGAGTGTCGGGCAACATTTTGATAAGGGTAGATTACGACATCAACTACTACAAACTGCAATACGAGCTCATAAACGAATCCCCCAACTTCCGAGAATTCGACACCTTGCCGGGGAGCTTCGGTTCTTTCGAGATATTGGGCCATACGGGAAGCGGCAACATATATTCGGGCATACCGCACGGCGAGAATTTCCGTTTGCGCATAACGCCGCTAAGGGAAAGGGGATACATAATTTCGGGCATAACCATAACCTACAAGGACCCCGCTTCGCCTTCGCAAACCGAGATAACCATAAGGCCGCAGGTGGGGGGAGCGGGCTCCACCGTAGTAAGGACGGGAGACACGCTGTTTTTCAGCGAGCTCATGGGCCAGCACGCGTCGGCCATGGTGGGCGATGTGCAGAATGTGCAGATAAGGTTCACAAAAGAAACCTTTACTTATGACCAAGAAGTGATAACCGCCCAGCATACGGGGACGATTTCCACAAGGTTCTACCATCCCAACGATTCCTCAAGGTTTTTGATGGTGGGTTCGGAAGAGCCTTCCACGCTTCACTTGGTGGACGGAAAATACGAATACGGATTGGGCTACACCATAAGCGTGGTGCCCGCCAAGGGATACAGCAGAACGGCGTTTTACTTCCTTATAGGCGGGACTTTGGTGGACAGAAACGCCAACGTAAGGGCAAACACCTACAACAGCATAATCCAAAGCAACATATCCGCCAAGGTGGAATACGAAGTCAACAGATACGACATACGCTTCAATTATTTGGTATACGACAGCATGGACAGACTGATATCCAACCCCGGCGACGAATACGCCACGATATGGCTGGAAGTGGCGGGCGGCGAGATAATCCAGCCTGTGGACGGGGAGGTAAACTATTACGGCTGCCCGTACGGGGCAAGGCTGAGGCTGACGCTGTCCCCCAATTACGCGGACAGAGGCTATTACATCCATTCGCTGATAATAGGAACGCACATAATAACCGAATTTGAAGACAAAAACAGCGATTTCACATATGTTACCGACATGGGCGACGGAGATTTGACGGCGACGGCGGTATTCAGAATAAACACCTACACCATAAGCTTTATCCATATCGGCGACGACGACAACAACAGCGTAAGCAGCGAAACGCAGGGCAAGATACCGTGGGGAACGGAGACGGTAACGCTCAAGGTAAGCACGGACACAGGCTACAACCTTTTGAGCTTGGAGGTTTACCAAAACGGCGAATGGACGGAAAGGAAGCAGGACATACAATACAATATCCCCGACATCAACCTTAATTACAGAGATATTCTGCAATTATACTATATAAAGGAAAACATTACGGTAAGGGCGACATACGAAAGGAAGCAGTACCAAATAACCGCCATAGTCAACGATTTGGATTTGGGAGCGTTGAGAGTGGACGCCTTCAGCCCGTATGCCCCCGCAAGGGAGGATATCCCGCAGCAGTATTCCCAAAAGACGGAAGAGGTGCCGGGCATAATAGTGGATCCGTACACGGGGGAAGAGTATCCGGGAATGGTGGAGAAGACTTGGGACATAGTGACGATGACGGTGAGCCACTATGACGAATTAGTGTTCTATCTTTGGCCGGTAAACGGTTATAAAGTAATAGCGGGCAGCGCGGACAAAGTCAGGATATCGCTTTATAAATACGTAAACGGCGAAAGAGTGCCGTATATCGACAATTTCGGCAACCCCGTGGTATACAATGTCAACGCCGAAGCCTACGACCAAGCCAACCCCGACTATAGAAGGTTCACCTTGCCGCTGGGCGTAAAGGTATACGCCGATTTGGAGATAGAGGTTGACTTTTTGATAAAGACATATTTGACATCCATAACCAAGACGCCCTTTGATTTGTCGGGAGTGGAACAAAGCCAGCTTATCGTGCAAAGGACGACGGGCGGAACAATGGAGGACATTGAAGACGGGGCGATTATGGAGCATTTCGACACCTTCTCCATAACCTTGGACGCGGTTTACGGCCTAAGCTTGGACGCTTTGGTAATAAACGGCAGAACCATACCCATAATCGACTATGTTTGCGAAAACAACCAATACACTTACTATTTCTACCTTCAAATAACCGACGAGCTGCTCAACGGCAGGTCGAGTTTGGATATCGAAGCCCGCATGAGAAGGAACATTTACAATGTCAGCGTAACAATTTTTGACGAAAAGAGCCAAATTGAGACATCGGGCAAGGAAGCGCCCACATTGCGGGTGGAGACTGTGGAGATAATAACCCACGGCAACACGCTTAACATAAAGACCATAACAAGCGAAGGCTACTCCGTAAGGGCGGTAATAATAAACGGCGAAGACTACACCGCGGAGATAGCAGCGGGCGGCGGCAACATAAATTCCCAATTCGGACTGTGGATGAGCGGAGACATATTGAGCAAGATGGACGTGCACAACGCCGACAAGAACACGCTGCAAATCCGTTTCATAACCGACATAGACATGCACATAAGCAGCATAAGGGCGTTTGTGTACGAACAAGGAGTGGACACTTTCAGCGACATAGCGGGCAACACCACGGCGGAATACGCCCCCGCGGACACCATGAAGATAATAGACGGCAAAATCAAGTACGAGTACTTCACCGAAGTTACGGTAACGGCGGTGGCGATATCCACGCCCGAAAAGACATACAGATTCGCCTATTTCCAAGAGGAACTGCCCACGGGCTGGCAGACGGTGAGACACGGCGAAAGGGGCATAGAGCTGTCGGGGGAAAACAACAATGTGCTCAAATATACCATAAGGGAAGACAAAGCCAACAACGTCAGCGCGGACAGATACTTCAGAGCGGTGTATTACAGAGTGCTTACGGTGAGCGTAACGGTTATGCCGCAGTATAAGTATGTAAGCGGACAGCACACCGCAAGGAGCATGAAATATCTGCCCTACCTTACGGCGGAAGCCTATGTGGGCGGCGTCAAGCTTGAAGACAAAAACCCCGAAAACGCGCTGATATACGCCAAAGCGGCGCAGCAGGGAACAATCCCGTATGTGGAGAAGTACACATACTATGTGGACAGCGGTTCGTATTTGGTGCTCAAGCCCCAAGACCATGTGGACAGCAACTTAAGCTCCATGGGATTTTACGATAAAGAAGGCAGCGCCGATTACCGCCTTATCCCCAACGCCACTTCAAGCGGCATAAGGATAGTGGAGGACAGGGATATATATTTGGTGGCAAGGAACAGCACCATGCTGAGCTTTGACATCAGCACCATAAAGAACGAATCGGGCATAGACGGCGGCAGGCTGGCATGGAAGGTATTCAGCCACGAGGGCGGAGAATACGACGGCAGCCTTTACAGAGGAAGCTTGACCAACGCCAGGGCGCTTGACACCGTGCAAGTAACGGTAAGGGCGATAAACGACACCTACAGGTTTACGGGATTGTATGTCAAAAATGTGGACAGGCAAGCCACGGAAGAGAGCGGGGAGCTTAAATTCGTGGGCGACGGCGAAATAGGCGAATGGACGCTGATTGACTCATCCAGCGACTTGATACACATAAGGCAGGAGGGCAGCAACACCATATTTACCATTTTCGTAACCGAGAACATGGTTATGAAATTTGAATTCTACCGCACCTTCAAGGTAACATATTCCACCAACTACCAAGGCATAGGCGAGGGCCCGGGCGAGCTGTACAAGGACGAAGAGGCCAGCTCTCCCCCCGTAAGGACGCAGTACATAGGCGGCAAAATAGATTACGAGATATACGACTACAATTCGCAAATAAGGCTGATAACCCCCACGACGGACGAGAACTACCAGTTTGTGGGATGGTTCGTCAACGGCGACAACATCTATACCGAGCTGGAAACACAATTCCCCGATTCCTCAATATGCTCTTATTGGTTTAAATTCTACCAGAATTCGCAAGCGCTGGGGATATACGACGGCTTGGATTTGTACAAAGACGGGGCGGACATATACGAAGTGGAGATAGTGGCGACATACCAGCCTATTTATAAGATATCGGTAATAAACGAGCTGTATTTCTACCACGGCGGGGACGACCATTGGAACACATGGAGCCCGTCCATGAACACGTCGGCGACATACTATCCGTATTACACCAGCGAGCAGGTATTCAACGGCGAAAGCGAGGGAATGAACTTCGCGTTGCCGAGCATGAGCTTTACCAAGAGCATCTTCATGGATTTGGAGCCAAGGAGCATAATGGAAGTCTATAACAGCGTAATCCCCGAAAGGGCGCTTAACGCGATATACGACAACCAAGCGCCGCCGTGGTCGCAGATACGGGCCATGATAGACGCGCATTCGTGGGCGGATTGGAGCTCAAGGTATGTGTATTCCGAAACCATGTATTTCAGAATGCTGTTGCAGCAAATAGAAGAGCCGCATTTGAATTACAACGCCTGGACGGAAAACACGCTGTACCTTGACACCTATTTATACGACGATGTGGCGCTGGTGGAATGGCAGTACTACAATTGGAACACCGGCCAATTTGAGGAAATACCGTACATGTCCCAGCCCATTTTGGACAGCAACGGCCAAATTATAGGCTACTCCAACAACGCAAAAAGAGAAAACTATTATATAAGATTGAGCGAATCCGCCGATTTTATAGACCACACCAAGCCTTTTGTCATAAGGCCCATGTACCAGAAGAAAGTCAAGCTGACATTGGGCAAGAAGGCTTATTATAACTATTTGGGCGACGACTCCACCATAGGGAATTCGGCGCAGACGCCGCAAATCCACAATTCGCCCGACCAAGACATGACGGCGGAATTCAACTATTACTCAAGGTGCTTGATAATCCCCAGAGCGGGCACAGGGTACAGGTTCATAGGGTGGTTCTTAAACGATTTCACTTGGGATTTGGACAACGCGCTGACGCTTACCAATGTGCCGGGAGAAGAAAGCACGGCGGCATGGGAAGTGCATTTGAAGTTTGAATACGGCCAAAGCGAGCAGTACAACAGATACATTCACGGCCGATATATCAAGCAATGGACGATAGACATAATATCCACCAATGTGGCGACGGGCGACTACGCCAAGAATGACGCGCCCAAGCTGGTGCTGAGGGACATAGTTTCCCAATACGACGGCGTAACGGTGGATACCAGCATGTACAGAATATTTGAACAAAGCGCTTGGCGCATATCCGTGCTTATAGACGCGGGTTTGGACATAGACGTGGACATGGACAGCACGCCTACCTACAATTCGGTTACGGGGCAGGGCTTTAGTCCCGTATTCGACAAGTATTACGACTGCACGAACATAGACGCGGGCAGAGGGGAAAGGCTGAACTTGTCCGCCGACAACAGCGAGGCGCTGTCGCTGTATGTAAGGTCTTACCGAGACAAGCAAGTAAGGGTAAGATACGAGTCTTTCGGGGAGATAACCTTTACGGGATTGATGTGGTATTCGGCGGTAAGGCTGACCGACATCATGGCTTCCTATATTCTGGCAAGGTTCGGAACGAGCTTTAACGATATGTTCCCCGAAGTAGGCTGGCAAGGCGGGGCGATTTACATCGGCGACACCATAGACGGCGTAATTGACGGCAGAGCGTCCTTCAACCGCATACCTATAAGGGACGCCAACTATTTGGGCACGGGCAACGCCTTGACATACGACTTTGTGCCTTACGGCTTTGATACCGACGGCGACAGATGCATTAAAGTAAAGCGCAACAAATTCCCCGCTGGCGTTTACGACAGCGCGCATTTCAGCAGCGCCTTGCCCACCTTCAAAAAGCAGGTAACCATAGACTTTTCAAACTATAAATTATTCGGCATAGCCAGCAACACGTCGCCTCCGGGCACGGAAGCCAACCCTTACTTAATAGGCGTGAACGTAAACGACGCCAGCCAATTGTCTTCGGTAGCCCAAGCAAGGGAGCAATTCAGAAACATAGAAGTATTCTTTGACGCCAACGGCAGCAGCTGCAAAGGCGTGGTGTTCAAGCTTCGCCAAGACATCCACCTTAACAGCGGCGTAACCGTAAGCAACCCCAAGCGCACGCAGGTAGAGAACGGCTATACTTGGGTGCCCATATGCTGGAGCAACGACAGGGGATTTGACGGCGTGCTTGAGGGCAACGGCAAGACCTTCCGCTCTTTGATAGTGGACGGCTCTTCCCAGTATTTCGTGCCGTACAGCATGAACGCCACCCCCGAATCGGTGGGCATAACCGTATACCAGTACAATCTATACGGCTACGGCATATTCAGCTGTCTGCAAGACGCCGTAATAAGGAATGTGAAACTGGGCACGACGGCCATTAACCTTGACGTGATGCGCAACGAACTGGGCGAGCAGGATTTGGGCATAGGCAGCAACGTGGGGATATTGGCGGCAAGGATAATAGGCAACCAGACGGTGATTGAGAACATCAGCTTTGTCAACACCACGCACAGCGAGGACCCCAACGGGTATGTCATAGACAGCGACACGGGCATGGCGTACAATTACGCGATAATGGCGGAAAGCGCGCAGAATGTAGGCATAATAGCGGGGTCGATAAATTGCGACACCATAATCAACCCCAACGACAAGCAAGAGCTCAACAGCTTAATGAGCAACATGAACATGACTTTCAACGTACGCATAAGCGCTTCAAGCAACGCGGGCGTAATAGCGGGCTGGATATCCAAAATGATAGTAACGGACATATCCGTAACAGGGGGAACGATAGTGGTAACCGCGCTTAACCAGGCGGGCGGTTTCGCGGGTATGATAAGCGACAGCCATGTGGACGACTGCCACGTAAGCAGCGTGTTCAAGATAGGTTCGGAATCGTCCAACAACGCTGGCGGCTTTGTGGGGATGATAGGCAGCAGCATGGGGGAAGTGGGCTGCGTAATAGAAGAATGCAGCGTAACAAGCAGCTCAAACAGCTTCATAATGGTAACCAGAGCGGGCAACGAAACGACCGGGCTGGAATACAACAATTTGGGAACTTGCGGCGGATTCGCAGGCAACAACGCCAACGGCGAAATAATCAACTGCTCTATCAGCAATTACTTTAAGCTGTACGGTTATTACGTGGGCGGCATAGCCGGCGTCAATTCGGGCAAGATAAAGGATTGCCGCATAAGCGCCACGGGCGGCTTTATGATAGACGTGGAAGCGCCCCTTTACACCAACGGGGCGTACGGGATAATAGCGGGCGCCAACATGCGGACGGTTATAGACGGCTTGACATATGTTGGGCTGATAAGCGATTGCGGCGTAATCGGAAGCGGCGTCAACACTTCGCACGACACCAGCTCCACCGTTTTGCAAGTAAAGCCCGCCTTCATAGGTTTGACGGGAAAAAGCTTTAAGTACAGACCGGGCATAAACGAAACTTCGGCGGTTATCGAAAACGCGTATAACGGCTATACCAGCATAGGCGGCATAGTGGGCCTTAACAACCGAGCGAGGGTATTCAACAGCTACACCAAGCGGGTAAAGATATTGACGGCAAAGGTGGGAGCGACTTCGTTTAACTTCAATGTGGGCGGAGTAGTGGGCTTCAACTACGTGTCTAAATACGCCACGGGTATCAGAGGGGAAGGAGTAAGCAGCTGCTACGCCGACGGCAACGCCATAGTGCTGAGCATCATACTTTGGGCGGATACGTCGCACGGGATGGCGTATGTGGGATTGGGCGGCGTGGCGGGCGGCACCCAAAAGGCCACAAGCGTGCCCGACGACCAATATTCCATACGCTACTCCTACGGCATAAACAATGTGTTCAGATGCTACAACGCCTGTTACGGGGAAGCTACCGTATTTATCGACAAGGGTTGGCCTTTCAAAGACCACTACAACCCCAAGAACAATTATACAAAGGTAAGCATGGGCATGGGAATGGTGGTAGGCGGAGGACAAAACGAAAATTCGGCGTCATACTATTGCTGGGGAGGCACGACAAGCAGCTTTGTGCCCATGATACAGCACTATAAAGGGTCGGGCGAAAACTATGAAGACGGTGCGGGCAATATGTTAAGGGACGGCCCCGACGATCAATCATTGCTCATGGCTTTTGACGATTTCCCTCCCGACGGCGTTTACGATACCGACCGCTGGGAAAATAAGGATCAAGATTTCTTTGGCAGAACAATGATATTGAGCTTGAACATGCACAATGTAAGCTATTACTCAACCAAATCGGGGAACAACATGCCGGCTTGCTACGGCGGCTTCATAGGCAGGGAGCATAACGGCAACAGAAACGACTCAAGGGTTATCCGCACGAACGAAGAAGGCCACTTGCTTTACAATATCAGCGGCTATGACTTTGACGATTCGGGCAACTATATAGGTTCCATACCTTGGAGCACAATTATCAACAGCTTAGTAAAAGACCAAACAAAATACAGTGGGAACTTTTAGTTTCCGCTGGGTAAACCCAGCGGAAACTATGGGCAACCTTTTCTCTTCACCAAGCCAAAAAATCCGTCTGTTTCTGCTACTCTCCGATAACCACAAAGAAAGATTAGGTATTGACTTTTTCTAATTACCTAATCCAATTAACAAAACAAAAACCATTCAGCGCAAAATAAAAAAAGGCTATCAGCCTTTCTTTTTTTATCTCTTATCTCTTAACTATTTTATCTCTTAACCGTTTTTATCACTTTCAATATCTCATTCATGGTATCGTAAAGGTCTTTTTCGCACCTTAGCTTGGCTTTTTCAAAAGGCAAAGAAGCTCTGTTGGAGCAAAAGACGGCGCCCACCCCCCGCTCATAGACTTCGCCGGTCAAGTCTTCGCCTATGGCGCCCACCACGGCGACAAGGAACTTGCCCAGCGCTTTGCAGCGTTTGGCGATGCCGATTATGGCTTTGCCTTGAAGGCTTTGGGAATCGATTTTGCCTTCCCCCGTAAAGATTAAATCGCAATCCCTTACTTTATTTTCAAAATCCACAGCGTCAAGCACGGTGTCTATGCCTTGCTGAATTTGGGCGTTAAGGAAGCTCCTTAAGCCGTAGCCCATGCCGCCCGCGGCGCCCGCGCCGGCAAAGAAAGGTTGGGAATTGGGCAAGTCTTTTGCCACTTGGGCAAGATGCCTTAAGCCTTGGTCCAGCTTTTCAACCTGTGAAGGAGTTGCGCCTTTTTGAGGAGAAAACACATAAGCGGCGCCGTTTTCGCCGTACAAAGGGTTGGTTATGTCGCACATGGCTATAAGCTTGACTTTGCTTAAACGCTTATCCAAAGAAGAAAGGTCAATGCGATGGATTTGGCCCAATGTTCCGCTGACGGGAATAAAGGCCTGCCCGCTTGAGTCATAGAACTTGCCGCCCAAAGCGGCGCACAGTCCGCAAGCGGCGTCGTTGGTCAAACTTCCGCCCAAACCGACGATAATTTTTTCCGCGCCAAGGTCAAGCGCCTGCTCAATAAGCTGCCCCACGCCGTAAGTGGTGGTATCTTCGATATTATGGAATTCCCTTCTGAAGCCTATGCCGGCGGCGGCGGCCATTTCAATGACGGCGGTTTTGCCGTTGTCGATAAGCCCCAAGAAGCTGTCGGTTTCATTGAAATAAGGGTCATAAACCCTGCAATGAACAATTTCGCCTTGACAAGCTTTGACAAAAGCCTCCACGGTGCCCTCTCCGCCGTCGGCGACGGGAATGGAAAGCGCTTGACAATGGGGAAAGTTATCGGTAACGGCCTTTGCCATGATATCGCAAACAAGGGCGGCGGACATGGTGCCTTTGAAAGAATCGGGAACGAGAGCCACTTTTTTCATATTATCCTCCTGATAAAGATAAGTATAAAACAATCAAGGCGTTTTGTCCACAGTTCACAAAACAAGAAGTGGCTTTTATTGCCAATGACACATATACATAAATATATCAAGAAATTCATAAAGAGGTGGAAACAATGGAAATAACCCCTTTGAATGCGGAACTGCCCTATCCGCCCATAGACAGCATAAAGCCCGACGCCGAGGCGGCAAGGATAATAGCGCCTTTATACGCCAGCGGGGAAACATTCGGGGAAGCGGCGGCTTTTTTTCAATACCTGTACCACTGTTTAATATTTGACGAATACAAAATGCAAAAGCAAGCAAGGAGCATGGAAAATATAGCGATGGCGGAGCTTATCCATATGCAGATTTTGGGCAAAACGCTGATAAAGTTAGGCATCGACCCCGTATATACGGCAAAACCGCCTATTAGAAGCGGCTTTTTCAACACATCAAGGATATCGACGGCAAAGGCTCCGCAAAAAATGCTTATGGACGACATAGCCGCCGAAACGCAAGCCATAAACAACTACAACCAAGCGCTCAAACGCCTAAGGAACGAAGAGGCGGCGGCGGTTATACAGCGCATAATCCTTGACGAAAAACTGCACCTTGAGGAATTGAAAGAGCTTTTGTCCCAATTGACATAATTAAAATGCAAAAATAAGACAAACAAACTTTTTTTACCGCAAAAAAACCAATACGGCAAGAATATCATAAAATGCGTATTGCGCGTTAAGCGCGATATGGTATAATAAAAAAAACTAAAATAAAAGCGGTGGAACATGAAAGTAAGAAGACAAAGCTACGGGCAAAAGATTTTGAATTCCTTTGCGGCGGCCATATTGGGCGTCATTATGTTTTTGGCGTCGTTCGCGGTGCTGTTCTGGAACGAAGGCAGGGAGAATCTGGCAAAGGCGGCGGGGCTTGCCGAGGACATAACGGACAGCGCTTCGCTGGACGGCGTCAAAGAAGGCAAAGCGGTGTGCGTAAGGGGCAGCCTTGACGCCACGGGATACGCCGCTGACGAATACCTTGTTTCGGGCGACTACATATACATAGAGCGCACGGTGGAGATGTACGCCTATGTGGAGAAAGTAAAGACCACGGAAAAGGACAATTTTGGGGGCAGCTCAACGATAATCGAGGAATACTCCTATGAGCTTGTATGGACGGATTCCCCGCAAAAAACGGACACCTTCAAGGGGGACGTCAACGAACAGCCGTTTTCCTTTGACAAGACATGGTATAACAACCGCATAGACACAAAGCCCGAAAACAAAAGGGTAAAAGCGTCGGGATTGAAGATAGGGCCTTTTTCGGTGGACAACGACCCCGAGATGTCGGGAGCCAAAAGGCTGGAGCTCAACCAAGGCAACACAAAGATTTTAACGCTGGAGCAAGCGGCGCTTTACGCGGACTACATATATATGGGGCAAAACCCCGCTTCTCCCCAACCGGGCGACATAAGGATAAGCTACAAAGCGCTAAGGTCATCGGACAAAGGCATACTTTTCGGAGAGGCGGAAGAAGGCAAAATAACCAAATACAAGACCAAAAAAGGCAACGAGCTTTTCAGATACTTCGCGGACGCTAATTCCAAAAACCAAGCGGTGGACATTTTGGACAAGGAACACCGCGTCATAAGCTGGATATTGAGAATAGTAGGCTTTTTGCTGATGTTCATAGGCCTTATGGCAATGAGCGGGCCCATAACCAAATTCCTAAGCGTTATTCCCGTATTCGCCAAGATAAGCAACTTTGTATTCGGCATAGCGGCGTTCATAATATCGCTGGTATTGACTGCCTTGACCATAGCGCTGAGCATACTTTTGCACAACTTCCTTTGGGCCATGCTTATAGTGGCGGCGATTATCGCCATAACGATAACGGCGGCGGCGCTGAAAAGGAAAAAAGCCACGCAAATGGCAAAAGCCAAAAGGTAAAAAAGGTAAAGGGCGACAGAACAGACCATAATAAGACATTATCTAATAAAAAAAGAAGCAAGCGTTAATTTATACTATTACTTAAAGCTGCATAGGGGAATATGTTGAAAAAATTGTCGCTTGCCATAATATTCTGCATAATATTTTTCGGTTTCTTTTATTCCGCGGAAGCGGCGAAGGCGTTGACCACCCCGCATATCGTAATCGAAGGCGAAGTGTGGCTGCTTGACATAGAAAGCGGCAAAAGGCTTTTTTTGCTGCCCGACACCTATTACGCCGCCATAAAGAACATGGACGAAAACTTTTACTATGTAACCTTCAACGGCGTGGAAGGCAAGGTGGAGAAACAGCTGGTTTCCACGGTAGGGTACCACACGCAGGCGGCGGGCACAATGCAGGAGCTCAAGGTGCACCCCCAATACGGAGACTTTGTAACAATAGCGTTAAAAACATCCATGGACTCCGCCGGCGAAGACATTCATTTGCCCGTAAACGACAGCTTTATATTCTTGGGGCTGTACCCGCTGTCGGAAATGTGGTATTGCGTAATGTACCAAGACAAAATAGGCTACATCAAAGCGCAAAGGACCACCGTGCCCGAAATGCAAATCCCCGAGTTCGCGCCCGAACAGCCAAACGGCGAAGACAAAGGACAGCCTTCGGGAAACGATAAAAAGGAAAAAAGCTTTTTCAAAAAAGAATCCACGCTGAGGATAATAATAATAGCGGGCTTAAGCGTGCCGGCGGTGGTATTGATAGCTCTGCTGTTCAAACCCCGAAAAACCAAACGGGGCAGATACTATTACGAAGAATGACAAAATTAGGGAAAATTTTTTCAAAGGCCAAAAATCCCAATCAAAACAAAAAAATTTCAGGCTTGCCAAAATTCTTTTTTTTAGCGACAAAGAAAGCTAAAAACCCCGAAAATATCGGGCTTGTAGAGCTTAAATATTGTGTTATCATAAAAATGTAACCGCTATTTTTTGTTCAAAATGGGGAGGTGTCGCCGTTTTCCATACGGCAAAGGAGGTGTATGTGATAAACAAGGTCCATATAACCGACGAAGCAAGATTTGATTTTGAGGAAGTCATAGCTTGCAGGCCAATGCCCATAGCAACCTACAAGAAGGATTTGGAAGAGTATTTCAAGCATGTCGCGCCTTTTGAAAGCTACTTTACCAAAAAAATCTATGACGAAGACATTTGCAAAATGCTGCTGCTTTTTTTTCGTAAAGGAAAATTGATAAGAACCATGCAAATATGGCTTTTGGCGGGCATCTGCGATATTTCCGACTACGACGAGGTGCTTGAGGACAGCGGCCTTATCAAAAATTGGCTGGATTCCCGCATTGCGGCATAACGCAAAGCGGGGACAAAGCGTCAGCGTCAGAAAGGAGAATTTTTATTATGTGTTATATAAAGGAGATAGAGGACCTGTTAACCAATAACAAGGAATACCTCAATCAAATAGCCGTGCTTAAGCAAACGGGGGGAGAATACCAAGATTTGCAGGACAAGCTCAAATTCCTGTCTTTCAGCCTCAGCTTGCTGGACACCCACCAAAGGGAACTTGTTTACGCCATATTCATGAAAGGCGTTTCCATGCGGCGTTACTCTTTGCAAACGGGCGTAAGCCGCAACTTCATAGCCAAAGAAAAGCAAAGGATTTTGGACAAGCTGAACCAATATTTTATGATTAAATACAAAAGCGCGTAAACCTCAACATTTAACGGCGATTCCGTCCCCAAGCGAACAAAAAAGCGCAAAGCCCCCCTTGCTTTTGAACAAAGCGAACAAAAGGCGCTTGCCCCAAAACAAAGCAAGCCCCAAACTAAAAAAACAAAAAAGGCGTTCCCCATACGCCTTTTTTTTGCGAACAAAGCGCAAAACCGCATTCCATATTTTTATAATGCCAGTCCGCCCAGCCAACAAAAAACAAAACCCCTTTACCATTGAACAAAGCAAGCCCCAAACTAAAAAAACAAAAAAGGCGTTCCCCATACGCCTTTATTTTTTTGGAACAAGCAAAAGGCTTTTTGCCCTAAAGAACAAATAAAACTCAAGAACATTTTAAGGACGGGAACAAAGGATAAAACAGGCGATAATTTAAGTGTTGACAAAATTGTAAATTTAAGTATATAATGTAAAAAAGACATAGGAGCGAATAAACATGTACGGTAATTACGGCAGGCCTCCGCGCAGACCGTCTCCGCGCGGCGTTTCCCAAAGGGGATACGGTGAAGAAATGACATTGGGGAAGTGGATGGGCACTTTTTTTATTTTGCTTATCCCGGGCATAAACATAATAGCCATGCTGGTATGGCTTTTCGGCGGCGGCAAAAACCGCTCCCGCGTAAACTACATAAGGGCGGCGCTGTTGTTTTCGGTGATACTTACGGTTATAGGCGTAATTTTGGCATTCACCGCGGGCAATATAATTTGGGGCTACCTTAAAGAGCTTATCGAAAAATCCCAAAACTTTATCCCCTGAAATAACGCCCCTTAGCCCCTGCAAATCAAACAGCGATAAACAGTTTTTAATTATCAATCAAACTGCCGATAATTACATGTTTTTAATATAAACCAAACCCCAATAATTACAATACTTTCCCACACTGCCAAGACCCAAAACTTCTCTTAAACAAAAAAGGAGAAGTTTTTTTGATGGGAGCGTGTGCAAGGTCCGCCGAGCAAGCTCGGCGGAACAAAATCGTTTTACATATTTACATTTTGTAAATTACAGAGTATTATATAATTAGGATACAAAATTCTTCGGCTCAAAAAGAAAAGCAAGAAAGGTAAATGAAATGAATAAAGACAAACTTAATCAATCGAGCATGGAAGAGAAGGACATTGTAGACAGAGCGAAAGCGGTATTGATAAAGCACCTGTCCATGACCGAACAGCAAGCCCACAGGTTCATAGAAAAGCAAGCTATGGACATGCGCGTCAATAAAACGGCGGTGGCGGAAGGTATCTTGAAAACTTACGAGAGCTAATCGTCCATTTTCTTTTCCCCCTCAAAAAAGGGCGATAGTTCAAGGCTCAAGGCTTTTGGTCTTGAGCCTTTTTTATTTATTTTTTCAGTATTGATTTCCTTTTTTAACGGCGACGACGATAACATGTCCAATAAACCACCCACATTTTCTACAAAAATCGACAAATCCAAAAATCCCCTTATTCCTCCAATATCCCTTTTTATCATCTCTTATCTGCAAAAAACCTTTCCCAATCCCCCTCATTTCTTTCGCTTTCCCCAAGTTCTTACAAAATTCTGGCTACCAAATTGGGTGCCATTTTGGGCCACTTTGGGCCACTTTTGAGCCAAAAACCCAAAAACCTGTGGTATAATATAATTAGAAGCATATTCCAAAAGCCAATTCAGAAATCCACAGCAAGGAACGCCAAAAATTAAAAATGCATATCAGAAGACTTCTCTTTAGAACAAGCGAGAGAAGTTTTTTATATGCAAAAAATTAAAAAGGCGACAAGAAAATTTAAGTAATAAACCTAACCTAATCTTTTTTTGCGGTTATCGGAGCGGAACAAACACTGGGGGGCGGTATGAACAAAAACGAAAAATCAATTATCGAACGCCTTCTTCGCATAGAGCAAATTTTGCGTCTGCGCCGCGAAGAGCACAGCAGACTGAACGAGTACAACGCGGGCGAGGTGCGCCACGAAAAACAGCTTGAATTCCACCGATGCGCCAAGCGCAACAGATGGATACTCGGGGGCAACAGAAGCGGCAAAACCGAAGCGGGGGCGGTGGAATCGCTGTGGATGGCGCTGGGCAGACACCCTTTCAGAAAAAACAAAAAGAACATAACGGGCTGGGTGGTTTCGGTATCGTACGAAGTGCAAAGGGAGGTGGCGCAAAACAAAATCCTTCACTACCTCAGCCCCTCATGCATAGAAGACATTACCATGAAATCGGGCTCAAAAGGCAGTCCGAGGTCGGGCATAATCGACACCATAGCGGTAAGGAACATATTCGGCGGCGTATCCCGCATAGTGTTCAAATCAGCCGACCAAGGCAGGGAAAAATTCCAAGGCGCAAGCGTGGATTTTGTGTGGTTTGACGAAGAGCCGCCCCAAGACATTTACCAAGAATGCAGAATGCGGATTATGGACACAAAAGGCGACATTTTCGGCACAATGACGCCGCTCAAAGGCCTTACCTTCGTATATGAAGAGATTTTTTTGAACAAGCGCCTTGATCCCGAAATCCAATGCTTTCACATGGAATGGGCGGACAACCCGTTTTTGGACAAAGCGGAAATAGAGCTTATGACAAAATCCATGAGCGAAGAAATGCTGCAAAGCCGCCGATACGGCAAATTCATGCTGGATACGGGGCTTGTTTACAGCGAATTCGACGAGAACATACATGTCATAGAGCCCTTTGACGCGCCCAAGGAATGGTACGATACGGTGTCCATAGACCCCGGGCTTAACAACCCGCTGTCAGCGCATTTTTATTGCGTGGACTACGACGGCAACATATATGTGATAGCCGAGCATTACGAAAAGGGCAAGGACATTGACTACCACGCCAACGCCATTTTGAATATCGCCAAAAGGCTGGACTGGCACTTCCACAACGGCAAGCTGCAAGCGCTTATAGACAGTTCGGCAAGCCAAAGGACATTGGCGGCGTCCAAAAGCGCGGTGGAGCTGTTTTACGAAAAAGGCATAGCGGCAAACCCCAATGTGCGCAAGGATATTTTCGCGGGCATAGCAAGGGTAAAGGAATACTTCGCGGCCAGGCCTCCCCGCATATTCATCTTCAAAAATTGCGTAAACCTGATACGGGAGCTTAAATCCTACTGGTGGTCGCGCGGCGACATACCCAAAAGGAAGGACGACCACGCTTTGGACGAGCTGAGGTACTACATAATGAGCCGCCCCAAGAACGACCGCAGGGAAACAAAGCGCAAGAGCCTGCAGGAACTTTACAAGGAGCGCTTGATGGCAAGGAGCAAATACCGAAATATGGATAAGGATTTTATATATTAAAAATAAAAAACTTGCCCCTCCGCCACGCCGCCCCCC
>FZPS01000172.1_pt57 | contig 36992 bp, 32 predicted proteins | sample 1817821 | NCBI WGS metagenome assembly FZPS01 (sample SAMEA104158645, study PRJEB21678) | metagenome | place: Germany | collected 2015-04-21 | reverse complement strand
ATATAACATATATAATATAACATACGGCAGCAGAATAGAACAAGGTGAGACGGAATAAGCAGGATTCTGTTATAAGTATTGAGACTTCGTCCGGTTATATGATAAATTTATTTATAGACCAGCTAATTAAAGTCAAGGGTTTTTGAAGAAAAACTTTATAAAACTTCAGAGATTTTCAGCACAAAAAAGGGCATCACAACAAGACTACCTAAGCGGGGTAGACATAATATAGCCGGTCAAAAACAGTAATTTGCTCTTTGAAAACTAAACATCAAGTACAAGTGCTACTATGCCGCTTTACGCTTTTCTGCAAGTATCTGAGCGTGCTTCTGGGGGCTACGTAACTCAAAAGGCTTTCTATCTCTTAAAACGGCAAATATAATACAAACAAGCTTACGCATAACAGCACCCAAGGCTACTTTCTTAGGTTTACTTTGACACTTGCGCTTGTAAAACTCCATCATTACAGGGTTACATGGCTTCTTATCCCGTTTGGTGCGTATATTGGCAAGTGCAACTGTAAAGAGTACCCTGCGAAGCAGCTTCGAGCCCCTTTTGGACATTTTGTTACGTGTACCGATAAACTCTCCGGACTGCATAACGGATGGATCAACGCCGAAATAAGCGACCAGCTTGCCAGGCTTTGAGAAGGCAGAAAAGTCACCGACCTCTGCAAGAATGGTAGCTGCCGTAAGAAGACCGATTCCTGGAATGCTCTGTAAAAGCTCAAGTGTTAATGAGAGCATGGGAGTATCCTTTGCCATATCTTCTGTGATTAGCTGACGTATGGCTTTAAGGATTTTCGTGAGGTTTTCGTCTAAGGTCTTAATCATGGAAATATATACACCCATCATTGCAACGTTGGAGGGGTTGTTGATACTAAGGGGCGCGAATTCCCTGGCTTTGGATACTAAAAGCTCATATTTAGCGGTTGACCATTCAAGGCTTTTGCGTGAATTTTCCCGGATCAATGAAACCAGGTCACCTTTACTAGCCTTAAGAATATGCTCGGATGTAGGGTACTTCTCTAGGACAGCTATAGCAGCCTTTGAGAATGCATTGGGAAAAACATCCTTAAAGTTTAGCATGACTTGGTCAATAATACCGGTAAGCCTGTTTTTGTATACGGTAAGCTCATCGTTTAGTTTGTAGTACTGGCGGCATAAGCTTCTTAAGCACTCAATATCCTCATTGGGAATATTGGTGGACTTAAGTTCCTGAAATCTATGGAGCAGTGCAATCTTACGGGCATCCACTTTATCATTTTTCACTTTCCTGATTCCGATATTTTTGATAGAATCAGTTTGGATGGGGTTTGTAACAGAGACCTCAAATCCAGCTCTACAAAGCGAGTGGAAAAGGATTTTGTGATAGTGCCCGGTAGATTCCATGACTACAAAAGGCCTTGAAGCAAAATCTTTTTCCATTTTTCTAAGCAATCTAATGGCCCTTTTAACGTCAGCATTGGAATCATGGTGAATTCTCATGCGTGCAACCACTTCATTGGATGGAGAAAGAACAGCCATCTCACTGAAGAACTTACCCACATCAATTCCTGCAATGGGTCTTAAATTCATCTAAAAGCCTCCTTCACAATATTAATGGACTTAAAAGCCACCATCCCTTTCCGAGTAAGCAAACAACCTTGCATGTGACACGAGGAGCCAGCTAAAGAGCCGGCCTCAACCAGCCAAATCATGTAGACTTACCGGAATGGATAAATACTCTACAAAACGGGTAATCGGCCCGCTAAGGTCCGTCCCAGGAGGAATTACACATACCTTCCAAGTCCGAAGAGTATTATACATGACTACAAAGGTTCAGGCCAGCCAAAAGCTGGCAGGCGGTTAAGGACAGGAAACCGCAAGCGGCAGAAATTTTAGGCCGCTGCCCTCTCCTAGGAGAGGGCACAAAGAAGTGCTTGATGTTTAGAAAGGTAACAATTTGGACGTTATGTTAACAAGGCTAAACAGTGGCAAAAACCACTGATAAAGTAACTATACTAATTGTACAAGGAGAAATGTGGATGGCAGCACATGGCGAGAATTATGCCGATGCCCGTATGCTGAATTACAGCGTGACAGTACATAGAGAATGCGTAGCCTCCTTTGATGCTGAAGCCCACGAATTTACCTTGAAGGAAATGTAGAGAACCCTTGGAGTAAAAGTGATCTGAATCTTGTTTCATGCCTCGTCGTGCAAGATAGAAAAAGAGAAAAGGAGGGGAAACCAATGTCTTTAACAAAAAAAGCGGTTTACTTTTTTTGTCCAAACTTGGATATCGACCCGGTGGCAGGACGTGTTTTCGGTGCGGTGTCAGAAATGTACAGCTTGTTTGAGGCAGATATTATAATTGATGATTACCCGGTACTAAAACATTTGGATGACAAAGGGAATGAATTCTACTTCGTTAGGACCGGCAAAGTTGTTTGCCATGATTATAGGTACTATCTGCCCATAATGAACCGTTATTTTTCAGGTTTTGATATGGCGGGTCTTGTGACCTGGCATGAGGGACAAAATGCTCCGGATAGAATTCTTTCGGTACATACTACGGGAGACGTGGAAACCGGCTATTTTGGGAATGCCAATCCCGTTTATATGCATAATTTACTATGGTCTTTGGAGAAAAATAGAATTGCCGCCGGGCTGGAGGATTTTAGAATAACAACAGAAGCAACGCACTGGTCCGGCATGATTCATAATGGAGGCACCCCGGATATGATACCTCAGTTCCCAGTACCGTTAGTTGACATTGAGATAGGGAGCACGCCATCCAGTTGGTCCAATTACTCGGCATCAAAAGCTATCGCTCATGCCCTTGCCGACGTTTTTAACGGCAGCGGCAAAAACCTTAAAAACTTGCTTTGCGTGGGCGGGGTTCACTTTGAACCGGCTTTTGCAGGCGCAGCGCTGCAGGCTTGGGAGGACAATGCCTTTGGTATATCCCACATAATTCCCAACCACTGGCTGGTTACGGGACAGTATGAAGGTGAAGATGGCCTGGCAAAACTAGAAAACTGTATTAAGTCCATTAAAGGCGGTATCGCCGGTATTGTATTTCATGATAATCTAAAGGGTGCATACAAAGGGCAGCTGAGGCTGCTTGGGGAGAAATACAATATTCCTGTTTTTAAACATCAGCTGCTGCGCCGACCTTTAGATATTCCTTGGAATGAATAAAAACAGGTTTTTTGTCTGTACGGTTGGTGAACTTAAACTGCACAATGCATCGGGAACGTCAAGGTATGTAAAGGGTCTGTTCAAAACATGATCAAGAGAGGCCTGGACGCTGATGAAAACTGGGGAATACAGTTGCAATTTGTAGATTTTAGCAAAAAATATTGCGAAAAATATGTTGTTGTTATACAATAGAACAGTGCAGATAATTTATTAATATGGCTTTATATGTATTACTGGGGACGAAAAGGCAAACCAGCCGAAAGGCTGGGACGCAAAGCCACAGGTCTAAGGCGGCAGTTAGCCGCTATGGCGGCTGGGTTGCCGAAGCTTATGTAAGGCAGCCTGCTATAATCGGCAGTCCCGATTTGGGAGGTTGTTTTTTTATGCAATTAAAAGATTTCTGTTTTGATTACCTAATATAGTAAGTATTACACTTACACCATCGTGATTGATGAGAAAATGGAGGATAAAAATGGCTGCAAAAAACTCGGAAAACCAGTCCAGGTGCCAAAAGATGCAGCGACAGTCAAAGCAGATTGAAAAATTAGAGACCGAATTGGAAGCGAAAACAAAAAAACCGAAAGAGTATGAAAGTCTATTGAAGGGATTACCGGACGAGGAAGAAGTAAAAACAGAAATGGAAGAAGCCGATGGGGACACTTTTCCCAAAGGGTATAACGGTATTGATATTGATTCCAGACTGAAAAAAGCCCTTGAAAGGGAAGAGTTCGCACTCTATTACCAGCCGATAGTGGACGTTGCAAGCGGAAAGATTATAGGTATGGAAGCTCTTTTGCGATGGTATAGTTCCGACCTGGGGATGGTGTGTCCAGGCCACTTCATATCTTTGGCGGAAAAGACAGGCCTTATAATACCCATAGGAGAATGGGTTCTGTACGAAGCCTGTTCCAGGTATAAAGCATGGCAAGAGGCGGGATACCCGTCATTAAGGCTTGCGGTTAATATGTCTGCCGTTCAACTGCAGGACGCCGGCTTTGTGCCCATGGTTGAGAAAGTGCTCAAAGAAACGGGAATTAATCCCAACCACCTCGAGCTTGAGATTACAGAAAGCGCAGTTTTCGATAATTTGGATTATGCGAAGAGTACCATTAAAAAATTGAGGGCTATGGGGGTAGGCATTTCCATTGATGATTTCGGAATTGGTTATTCATCGTTGGAGTATTTAAACAGGCTTCCTGTTAATACGCTAAAAATTGATCAGTCTTTTATAAAAAGCCTTGCGATAAATTCAAGCAGCAAAGCGATTGTTTCGGCAATCATTGCAATGGCGCATAAGCTTAGCCTTGAAGTGATAGCGGAAGGAGTGGAAAACGACGAGCAACTGGACTTCTTAAGGAAAGAGAAGTGTCATTTTTTCCAGGGGTTCCTGTGCAGCCCACCGTTGCCGGCTGTGGAATTTGAAGAGTTTTTCAGGTCCGTATCCCTGTGAAGAATGGGTTTTAAGCAGCAAACAAAAGGGGCATAGGGGTGTTTTAGTTATGATAATCCGCGGGGAATCAATAAATGATGCAATTAACAAGGGAATGAAAATTTACAAGTGTAAAGCCGATGACCTGAAAGTACATACCATTAAAAGACCAAGATATGCGCTGTTTGGCCTTGTGAAAAAACAAGGGGAGTATGAGGTGGAGCTTGCCCGCGTAAAAAGAAAAGAAACGTATCACACCAATAATAGGGACGGCTACATAGAAATAGTTTCGGGCAAAGCAGTGGTGGCTGATCCGGTGGAAGACGGGCATTATGCTGCTATAGACCCGGCAAACCCCAATGTTGACATATACCTTAACGGTAGTAGGATAAATAGCGTAAGTGTGGTTACACAAAAAGACATAATAGAGTTTAGACCTGCTACCAAAGAAGCTGTTACCGAGGTTAAGGCGGAACTATCAAAGGATAAAATGAAGGCTATTTTAACGGTGATAAAGACACCGGGGAAGAAGTATTATGTAAAAGATACGCCAAAAACCAGGCTTTTAAAAGTTCAACTGGGCTGCGAAGAGACGCCCGCACCGGATGCCACTATGGAACAGTGTATCCAGGAACTCGAAAGGATAAAGGTAGCTCTTAAATTTGTAGATAAGGATGCGATAAAAAAGCTGTTGGAGCAACCGGACGGGGGCAGTGCAGTGGTTGCTGAAGGGATATATCCCATTGACGGCCGGTCCGGCAGGATAAAATACCTGTTTCAAAGTGATAAAATCCGCAACCCTGCCTTTGAAACCGATGAAAGGGTGGACCTTTTAGACCATACGATACTACCTACGGTGGAGGTAGGGCAGGTGCTGGCCATAAAAGAAATTCATGCTATTCCTGAAAGGGACGGGGAGACTGTAACCGGTGAAACAGTAAAAGCGAAACCGGCAAAAGAAATCCCTTTTAGGTCGGGTAAAGGAACCATGCTGCTAGATAGGGATACAAAGATTGTGGCATCTTGCAGTGGTAGGCCAATGTTGAAAAACGGAACGGTATCGGTGCTGCCACTATTTGTTATCCCTGGGGACGTCTGCCCGGAAACAGGAAATGTCTATTTCAATGGGGATGTGCATATTGAGGGCAGTGTAATGGACAACATGAAGGTGGTAGCCGACGGTAATATAACCGTATTGGGTAGCGTGCTACAGGCAATCCTTATTGCCGGTGGCAGTGTGGACATCCATGGGAATATTATTAGCAGCAGTATAACGGCGGGTACGGGCATGGTCAACAACCTGTGCGTTATGCCTAAGATAAAAGAGATTTTAAATATTATAAAAAAGGATTTTTATGATGTCAATTCGGAGGTATGGCTTAACGGTTATCAGAAAATGAAAGAGCGGAATCCCGGCCTATGTTCAGAAAGGAAGAAAAGCGTGGACATAATCGCTGAAGATATAAAGGAAGTGTCCAGGTTTTTGGCAGATGAGGATTACGAAATAGTCAAGGAGATTCTGGAAGAAGTAAGTATAATTTATGCCGCCGGTAGTTTGGCTAATGCAGGGCAAATAAACAGGTTTAGGGGAAGGATACAGGAATACTTGGCTAAAACATCAGTCAACAAAGGCGCAGATGCAGATATTAGGTTAAGGTATGCTCAGAACTCAACTATGCAAGCCAGCGGAGAAGTTCTGGTTCTGGGCCGGGGTACGTATCATACTGATATTATTGCAAAAAAAGCCATAAGATTTATGAAGTCTTCAAGTGTTGTGTTGGGCGGTACGCTTATAGCCGGCGAGAAAATCAGTTTGGGTACTGTGGGTTCGCCCTACGGTATTACTACACACTGCAAGGTGCTTGGCAGAAACGGCAAAATAGATGCAGTGCGTTTATATAATAATACGGTAATCACAATAAATAATAAGAAGAAGATTATATGATGAACTAGTACTTAGGTACAGTTAAAATTCTGTTAAAACATTTTAAGTAAGGCCTTGTGGGGGCAGGGCGGCTTTATATGCATAAATAAGGGTTGGGGACATGAAGTACTATGTATTATCAAGGGGGATGAATATGTTAAATAAAGGGGTTAAGGCCACTCACATAGTGCTGCTGATAATTGCAGCAGTATCCTTGTTTTTGATGTCTAGAACCAATTATTTGTTGTTCCATTCAACGATTGAAGGGGTTTCAATACTAGTAGCTGCTCTCATATATGTTCTGGCGTTCAAAACTTATATATATTCCAAGAATGATTATTTTATGTTTGTTGGAATAGCATATTTGTTCATCGGGATAGTGGATTTTTTTCATTTGATAAGTTATAACGGAATGGGAGTTTTCCCAGGGCTAGACCCTGACCCGCCCACCCAGCTGTGGATAATAGCTAGGTTTCTCGAAGCCATCAGCCTTGTACTGGCACCCGTTCATTTAAGCCGAAATCTCTCATACACTGCAACTGTATTATTATATGGATTAATTACCAGTGTGGGTTTGATAAGCGTACTGTGGCTAAGGGTGTTTCCAGACTGTTTTATAGCCGGCCAGGGGCTGACCGGTTTTAAGGTGGCAAGTGAATATATTATCTGTGCGCTGATGTAGCGGGTATATGGTTTCTATACAGTAACAGGTCTTTGCTGGAAGAGAATATTTATAAAATGATGGTTATATCAATGATAATAACAATTATATCCGAATTAAGCTTTACCCTTTATACGGATGTTTACGGTGCAATGAATTTTTTAGGCCATGTGTTAAAAACTGTCTCTTTTATTATTATTTATAACAGTGTAATAAAGGTGGGCATAGAAAACCCGTATGATTTTATTTTCAGAGAGCTAAAAACCAGTTCATCTACCGATTATTTAACCGGTTTAAATAATAGAGGTGGTTTTTATGGAAAGGTTGAGAACTTAGCAAAGTGGACACTCGAATAGGATACTTGCGTGGGAGTTTTGCTTGTGGATTTCGATAACTTTAAAAAAATGAATGACAACTATGGACATTTGTTCGGTGATGAAGTGTTAAAGAAGTTTGGTAACCTTATCAAGGATATTATCAGGAAAGAAGATATTGTTTGCCGGTTCGGAGGAGATGAATTTGTTTTATTGACCTCGGCGGCTGAAAATGAGCTGGGAAAAATAAAGAGCGTCTTACCGGCAGGGTGGAAGAATGGATTAAGTCGGATAAACGGCTTAGGGGGCTTGGTTTAAGCGTGGGGCTGGCTGTTTGCAAACCAGGCCAGGAGTTAAATATTGAGCGGCTTATTGAAAAAGCTGATAGAGATATGTATCGAAATAAAAAAGGTAAACCGGGTAATGGAGATAAATTGTCCGAATATTTTCTATCTTAATTAAGTGTTGACTTAAATGGATGCAAGTGCTATACTTTTGATTAAGCAGACACTTAATTAAAAGGGGGTTGTATTGTGGAGAACACCACGGCACTATTAAAGGCAGTTGCTGACGATACAAGGATGAAAATAGTGAAATTGCTTTTACAGCACAATTATTGCGTGGGCGCTTTGGCAAGCCGTCTGGAACTAACTGAGGCTGCCATTTCCCAGCATATAAAAGTGCTGCGCGAAGCAGGTTTGCTTGTTGGAGAAAAGCGTGGATACTTCATGCATTACGATGTAGACCGTGAGCAGCTGAGAGCGCTTGCTTCCGAGTTTGAGAAGTTGGCGGAAATCCAGAAAGAAGAGTGCAAGCCGCAGGACGAAGGTTGTACTAAGAAAAAGGAGAATACGCATCATAGGGATTGCAAGTGTCACAAATCTTAAGGGGAAATGGATACTTTAAAAACATAAAACACCGTATTGCATCAAATTGGCGGATTATGTTAACGCATTTTCGATGGGGTGGGTAGAATATTTTTCAGTAAATTAAAAGGGAGATGCAAATTTCTCAAATGCATCTCCCATAATCATATTAACTTGAAAACCGTTTATTTGTAGGCCTTATCCACCACTTCATCAATTAACTCTTGGCTAGTGAGATATGGAATAGTTATGTGGCCCAAGCCATCATAGTTTTTGTTAAATTCAATGGCTGTTGTAATGGAGTTCTCGTTTCTTGCCCAGGAACGTCTTGCTACACCGCACATTACATCCCACAGCATGGCCGATTTAATGATTTCATCAGTTTTTTTGGTGCCGTCCAAAACCAGGCCGAAACCGCCGTTTATGGCTTTTCCGATACCCACGCCCCCTCCGTTGTGCAGCGCTACAAGGCTCATGCCCCGGGCCGCATTACCGGCAAAGCAGTGGGTGGCCATGTCAGCCATTACATTACTGCCGTCTTTAATATTAGCGGTTTCCCTGAAGGGTGAATCGGTGCCGCTGACGTCATGATGGTCCCTACCAAGCATCACGGGGCCGATTTCCCCCTTTCTTACCATATCGTTGAACTTAAGCGCGATTCTTACCCTACCTTCCGCATCCTGGTATAGTATACGGGCCTGGGTTCCCACAACAAGCTTATTCTTTTCAGCATCGCGTATCCATATATAGTTGTCGCGATCCTGGCCTCGACGGTTGGGGTCAATGCATTCCATGGCCGCTTGGTCGGTTTTGATAAGGTCCTCATGCTTGCCGCTTAAGCACACCCAGCGGAAAGGTCCATAACCGTAGTCAAACAGCATTGGCCCCATTATGTCTTCCACGTATGACGGGAAAATAAACCCATCTCTTTCATCCACACCATTTCTTGCAATCTCTTTTGCACCAGCGTCAAATACTGCTTTCATAAAGGAATTGCCGTAGTCAAAGAAATAGGTGCCCCGCTCTACCAAGCTTTTAATAAGTTCAAAATGGCGTATTAGGCTTTTATTAACAAGCTGGGTGAACTTGCCCCGATCGGCAGCCAACAGCCTGGTGCGCTCTTCAAAGCTTAAACCCTGCGGGCAGTACCCCCCGTCATAGGGCGCATGGCACGAGGTTTGGTCGGACAGCAGGTCTACATGAATATTGTTTTCCACGATATATTCCAGCAAATCCACAACGTTGCCGTGGTATGCTATGGACATCGGTTCCTTTTTATTCATGTATTCATGCGCAATTGAAATGACCTCGGGCAAGTCCGATGATACTCTTTTCACCCATCCCTGGTCGTGACGGGTTTTAATACGGGAATAATCCACTTCCGCTATTATTCCCACGCCCCCGGCGATTTCCACGGCCTTGGCTTGAGCTCCGCTCATGCCGCCCAATCCCGATGATATGAATAACCTGCCCTTTAGATCTTCGTCATGGGGGATACCCAGTTTCAATCTTCCTGCATTCAACAGGGTGTTAAATGTCCCGTGAACAATACCCTGGGGTCCGATATACATCCAGCCTCCCGCTGTCATCTGGCCGTAATTGGCTACACCCATTTCCTCGGCTATTTCCCAGTCCTTCTGATTATCAAACATCCCCACCATTAATGCATTTGTAATTATTACCCTGGGCGCTTCAGGCTTTGACGGAAACAGTCCCAGGGGATGCCCCGACATTAATACCAGCGTCTGGTCCTCGGTCATTACTTCAAGGTATTTTTTTATCAGCCTGTACTGCATCCAGTTTTGGCATACGCTTCCGGTTTCGCCGTATGTTACAAGCTCATAGGGGTAAAGGGCTACTTCAAAGTCCAGGTTATTGTCTATCATCACCTGGAATGCCTTGGCGGCAAGACATTTTCCCTTGTATTCATCAATGGGCTTTCCATATATCCTGCCCTCCGGCCGGAAACGATAGCCGTAAATCCTGCCCATGGTCATCAATTCATTCAAAAACTCCGGTGCCAGTTTCTTATGATGTTCTTGGGGTACATACCTAAGCGCGTTTTTTAATGCAATCTTGGTCTGCTCCTTTGTCAAATGGAACCCCCGGCTGGGAGCCCGTCGAATGTCCTCCACAAATTTAGGCATTTCCGGCAATTCACCATCAAGCTTAATTTTCACAGCTTTTGAAATATCGCTGCTGCTAAACATTTAATTTCCCTCCTTGTTATAGATTTGGTTTCCGGGGTTATCCATATAAATGGATTTTTTTGCTCGGCTGCACATCAAGCAGCAGGATGGTTCCTATGGTTGATATATTCCCGAAGCTATTATATGATACGATTTGCAGGAACAAAAAATGGTGTTTATCGTTTTAGAAGTAAATCCAATTTTATCTATAGTTATTGTATCAATAGCTTAATTTTTTGCAACTTGCATGTGGCTTATACTAAGGGAAAATGGGGGGTGAGGAAATGTCGGAGCAGAAAAGGGCACCGGTTTTTTTGGGTGCCAGGACAATTAAGACTGGTATAGCTGTTGTATTATCTCTATTTCTATCACAGTATGTGCCATACTCGTTACCGCTGCTGTCTGCGGTGGCGGCGGTTATATGCATGCAGCCCAGTATAACCGCCGGTGTTCAAAAAGGGCTCATTAGGATCAAGGGTACTATTTTAGGTGGTCTACTGGGGTTAGCTCTCCTTTATATATTCGGGTCTAATCTATTGCTAATAGGAGCTGCTGTTATTGTAGTTATTTATATTTGTCAGCGGTTAAGGTGGGAAGAAGGCATTTCCCTGGCTTCAATATCCATAATAGCTGTAATGGTGCGGGTATCTGTAGAGGCGTTTCCCTATGCTGCAGGGCGGGCAATTAGTACTATAATCGGTATATTAGTAGCCACATTAATCAATATTGTAGTTGCACCTCCCCGGCATCAGATTACTTTCCGGGAAAAAATGCGACAGCTTACGACCAGTTTTCCACACATCTATGAAAAAGCAATAGAAGCTTACGCCTGCAACAGACTGGATTTGGCGGGGCAAGTGTTGAAAGAGCTGGGGGAAGCCCGGACTGGAGTAGAAAGTTTACGCCGGGAGCTTAGTCACCTGAAAATAGGAACGCAAACACCTCTTGGGACGCTTTTGGAGGGTATTGAACTGGATGAATACCTTTTGTTTGATCGGGGAGTTCACTTTCTGGCAGATGTTATTGATAAGATTGAAGATTTAGTTGATGTGATTCAAAGACGTTGCGAAAGGAAACTCGAGTTTGAGAAGCAAGGGAAACTATATGGTTCTAATTTTTCAACACCGGAATTTTCAGACCTTCTGGCAGTTTTGCGGGATTTAGGTGTGATGCTGGGGGAACTACACCGGAATGTTTTTCACTTGGTAGGGGAACATGACCTTGACGTGATGCCGGGGATACATCAAAAAGTAGAAAAAATTTGTGAACTCAAAGAGCTGGCACGGGAGCGTTTGAAATATTGGCAGGTTGAACATATTGAGGACCTGGATACATTTTTCCTTATGTCAGCCTACCGGGTTATATTTGATTTAGAGGAGATAACCATTGCCCTAACAGATTTAGCCAAGGCAGCAGTTAAAGCAAACAGTCAGCTTTAACCCTCGATATACGTTTACGGGAACATATCGAGGGTATATATTTGAAAGGATAAGGAAGCTGAATTGAATTAAAAACATCATGCTATACTAAGACTGGTGAATTTACTATATAAACTATACAAGGGAGGAATGTATTATGCCAACGTTTGACGAGGTAATAAAACGCCATCTTGAAAAGCTGCAGCTATTTGTACCAATTGTAGCCCGTGTCCATGGAGGGAATCATCCGGAATTCAATGACGTACACAAACTGTTTGATGAAATCATTGCAAAAATTAAGAAAGCAGGACCAGGAAAACCGGATTTGGATGGTGAACTGAAACGATTACGTGAAATCACAAATAACTATACCGTGCCGGATGGAGTATGTGAAAGCTGTGAAGCTGTATACAATATGTTGGCTGAAATAGATAAAGCATATCAAGCTTAGATAGGATTTGCTATCTCCAAGAAGAGGCTTCGGACTTTCCCTCTTAAATGATAGGTAAAGGAATGAAATACTATAAGTGCGTTATATAGATAAAAAATAATAAAAGGAGCGCAGGCATGCAGCGGCATATTTTAAGCAGCAAAAACAAGATCACATTAATAAGTGGTATTTTAATAGCTGTTGGATTTATAAGCAAATGGACAACGGGCAATATGGACGTCCTTATTTGGTCATTAATCTCTGCATCAATCTTAGGTGCAGCACCTATTGCTATTCAAGCATACCAGGCTTTAAAAGTAAAAGTAGTCAGTATAGATGTTTTAGTCACAATCGCCGTTGGTGGAGCGTTTTTAATTCAAAACTATGAAGAAGCAGCAATTGTGACATTTCTATTCCTATTCGGTGCTTTTTTAGAGCAGCGCACGTTAAACAAAACGCGTTCAGCAATAAAAGAGTTGACGGAAATGGCACCGGAAAGCGCGCTGAAATTAATGGAGGATGGAGAGTTTGTAGAGGTTGAAGTGGACGAAGTTGACGTAGGTGACGTTTTACTTGTTAAAACCGGTGCAAAAGTCCCTGTTGATGGTACAGTTTTAACCGGCGAAGGCAGTATTAATGAAGCGAGCATTACAGGAGAATCTATTCCAGTTAGAAAGGAAAAAGGCTCAAATGTATTTGCGGGTACAATCTTGGATAACGGTACTCTTCAAATTATTGCCGACCGCGTGGGCGAAGACACGACCTTTGGTAAAATCATTGAACTGGTAGAGGAAGCACAGGACTCAAAATCAGAAGCGGAACGTTTTATAGACCGTTTTGCGAAATATTATACACCGGCGGTTCTTGTTATAGCGTTTATTGTTTGGTTGTTTTCGCGGGATATAGAACTGGCTATTACTATTCTTGTTCTGGGCTGCCCGGGTGCTTTGGTTATAGGTGTACCGGTATCCAACGTTGCAGGTATAGGAAATGGTGCACGGAATGGAATATTACTAAAGGGTAGTGAAGTAATTAGTGATTTCAGCAGGTTGGATACAATGGTATTCGATAAGACAGGTACGCTGACAGTAGGCAAGCCATCGGTTGCAGAAAAAGAATATTACGGGGACAACATTGGTGAAGTCTTAGGATATCTTGCAAGTGTTGAACGGGAATCGGACCACCCCTTAGCGAAAGCGGTATTGGAGGAGATTGGTGAAACGACGTTTTCGACAGTTGAAAATACAGAAGTTGTAAAGGGCGGCGGAATTGTAGCCAGTGTTAACGGACATAAAATAGCCGTTGGTAATGTTGCCCTAATGGAAAGGGAAAATGTTAAACTGGATGAAAAGGCAAAGGCCGATATTGCTCGCTTTGAAAGGGCCGGAAACTCACTGGTATTGGCCGCAGTCGATGGTGAACTGAAAGTTCTGATGGGTGTTCGTGACAGGATACGTCCGGGTGTTAAAGAAGACCTGATGAGACTAAAAAAACTAGGGGTAAAGAACCTCATTATGCTATCGGGCGACAACCAAGGAACTGTTGACGTGGTAAGCCGTGAGCTAGGCCTAACCGAAGCCCATGGAAACATGTTGCCCGAGGATAAATCGGCGTATATCAAGAAGTTAATTGAGGAAAAGGGCCAAATAGTTGCTTTTGTTGGGGATGGTGTTAATGACAGCCCTTCAATAGCTTTAGCGAATATTGGTATTGCTATGGGAGGCGGTACAGACGTAGCTATTGAAACATCCGACGTTGTTTTAATGAATTCGGATTTTGGTCGTCTACCACACGCCCTTGGATTAACAAAAGCTACGGCTAGAAATATGAAACAAAACATTTTTATTGCCCTAGGTGTTGTATTGGTCTTACTGGCAGGTTTGCTATTTAGTGAGTGGGTGAATATGTCAGTCGGTATGCTGGTACATGAGGCCAGTATTTTAGTAGTTATTCTTAACGGTATGAGGTTATTGCGTTATAATCTAAGGTAATATAGTAATAATAAGAAGTTGACTTAACTCTAATTAATATGTACGAGAGAGACCGAGAGAAATTCGATCGAAAAAATATTTAATGAAGGGAGATTCTTGTATGAAATCGGCAACAATCCAATTGGAAACTTTAGCATGTCCATCATGCATGCTTAAAATCGAGGGCGCACTAAAGGGTTTAGATGGTGTCGATAAGGATACAATAAAGGTATCGTTTAACTCGAGTAAAGTAAAAGTGGACTTTGACGAAAATAAAATCTCAATCGATGAAATCGAAGACGCAATTAATAAGCTTGGTTACGATGTTATAAAGTCCAGGGTAAAATAAGCTTGTTTTTTCTAATACTTAACTTTGAAGCCCGGTATGGGAACGGGGGCTGTTGTCTAGGAGATTAGGCAGCAGTCCCCGTTTTCTTCATAATTATTGAACAATACCGGCCTCAAACCAACCACTTCGATTAAGTGCCCGCGACTTGAATCCGGTCTTTAGCCGGCGAATGCAGCCGGAGAATTATTGGCTCCCCTTCGTCTTGGGCTGTGTAGCCAGCGATACTACTATAAACACTGCCAGGGATACCAAAGCTGCATATATTTCAGCCGGCACCCCGAAAATATTGGCGCTTGTCAGTATGCCCCACAGCGCGACTATAGAGCCGATTATAAGCGATGCCAGTGCCCCCTGCCTGGTGGCCGATTTCCATAAAACACCGCCCATAACCGGTATGAATACCCCGGCACTGTACATGGTATATGAATAAATAAGTGCGTCAATTATTCCGGGCATAATAAGAGCTATTAGAAGGCCCAGTATGCCGATTATAAAAGTGAAATTCCTGGATATGTTAAGCAACTTCTTTTCATCTTTAATCTCGTCCATTTTGAACGTCTCTATCCAAAAGTCTTTTACTATATGGGATGTGGCTGCCGTCAACAGGGAATCCGCCGTTGACATTATTGCAGACAATATGGCGGCTAAAACTATTCCCCCTATTACCGGGTTCATCAGGTTGTTAACCACCCATGGAAATGCATTGCCCCCGCTTTCCAGGTCGGATAACGCCCTTGCTCCCATGCCAATAATGGTGGGGAAAAAGCTGATTATTACCAGTAGAATACCACCGAGCAGCGATGCGTTTCTGGCTACATTTCCGTCCTTTGCCGCAAACAACCTCTGGTAGAAGTCCTGACCAATAAGGGTGTACATTACCGTGGGCAGCAGCAGCCACATTATGCTCGACAACCCGAGGCCCCCGAAGCTAAAATAGCCGGGCTCCACTCCTTTTGCAACCAGCATGGCGGAAAGGTTGGCCATACCCCCTGCTTCTGATACTACCAGGGCCGCCGCTAATACCACTCCAAGGGTGGCTATTATTAACTGAGCGGCATCGGTTATTGTTGCTGCCCAAAGGCCGCCAAAGGTGGTGTACACGATAAATACCAGTGTGGCAAGGACTGCGCCGGTGTTGCCGGTGATCCCCAGTATTTCCAGGGCGCCTCTTGCGGAAAGTACCATGGCGGCTAATATTCCTATCAGTGCTATTAGAGAGAGTAAAGCGCCCAATATCCTGATGGTTTTTCCGCCGTATCTTTGTTCAAGGTAGTCCGGTACGGTATAAAGCGATAATTCCCTGAACTTGGACGCGGTGGTAAAGGCCAAAAAGAGTATGCCTATACCGCAGGATACGCCGTACCATGCCCCCGACCAGCCGTGGTTGAAACCGTACTCACTGCCTCCCATAACCATTCCACCGCCAAAATGCGTAGCGGCCAGGGTTGCGGCACACATCCAAACCCCAAGCCTTCGGCCGGCCAGTAAAAAGTCCGTCATTCCTTTTATATAGTGTTTGCCGCTCCACCATCCAATTCCCAGCATTAATACCATGTAAACAATCACTATAAACAGAATCATACCAAATACCCCCATGCTTTTATTATTACTTCAATAACCTTCAATGCAATAAACCGGTCTAGCCGCCCTTATCTCTTTTCATTATGAATCCCTCCCCATCCAGTTTTTATTCATTTAAGTCCACTTTTACTATTGACATAAATCCTCTAAACCATTATTATTCCTTCGCATGTAAATACCACGTCTGTTGAAATGGAGTACTCGCTGCCCATTTCCACTCCAATAACCCCTCCGGGTTGAACCACCTCAATTCTTTTTGACATGCCAAAAACCTTGTTAAGATACATCCCCAAAGCCAGGCTTCCTGAACCACAGCCCCGTTCAAAAACATTGGTATTTACCTTTTTTACATGCACAAAGGGCTTTATGCTGTATGTATCATTTTTTAGAGTTTTAAATGGTATGATACCAATGGCGTCTGCATCAACAAGCTGTTTCAGGGCTGCTGCCACATCCGGGTATTCCGTGAAGCCCTCTTGTTCCGGAAAGACAAAATGGCTTATTCCATCCAGTTCGATTACCTGCCCTATTATAGTTTTATTCTCAAGACGTAGTTTCAATTCCTGAATCCGCTTGGCAGACGGCATTATACAGCTTGTGTTATAGCGATGGTCATCAAGTTTTTGGACTTTGCATCTTATAGGCCCAGCCGTACCGGAAACATCAATGCTAAAGACTTCCCCCTCGGCCAACCCTTTATAAACAGCATAAGCCGCCGCTGACAAAGTGGCATTCCCGCAAAACTCCCCACCCGCCATTTCCAGCCCAAGGGTTGATTCCTTTTTGGATGGCGGCACAATAAATCCTACCTGTTCAGCATTCAAAAACTCGTACCTCATAGCTATTTCCGCTATTCTTAAATAATAGCTTTGGGGGCAGAGACTTGTTATTAGGACCGTGGTATTCTGGGCAGGGCTTGTTTTTATAAAATTAATAATCATGTATATCCGCCTCCGGGACTTTTCATGCCCTTCTAGTATAACATATTTTATATTAGGCCTTGCAAGATCCACTGTATTTCAGGAAAACGTTGTTTTATTACCTTTCCGTAAAGGTATTATATAATTATACAAACAAAAAAGGAGGATTTAATTATGAGCCAAATGAATGAGATGGTAAAAAGGCAGCTTGGGCACCGCACAATCCGTGAGTTTAAAGATACAGCTATACCGGGAGAGCTTTTCGATACTCTGATGGAGGTTGCAAGGAGAACCGCCACCTCCAACGGGATGCAGTCCTACTCAATTATCCGGGTGACCGACCCGTCCATTAAGAAGGAAATAGCCAATGTATGCAACCAGGAGTACGTGGGAAGGGCGCCGGAGCTGTTGATATTTGTAGTGGACCAATTCAGGAACAACAGGATTGCAAAGGAAAAGGGGGCCGAGACCGAAAACGCGGGGGACATGGACCGGTTTTTCCAAGGCTTTACTGATGCTTGCCTGGCGCTGCAAAACGTTGCTAATGCTGCAGAAGCCATGGACCTGGGGGTTGTATACCTTGGCAGTATTCTAAACGATTCGGCGAGGATTTGCGAGCTGCTAAAATTGCCCGAGCTGACGTTCCCGGTCCTGGGGCTGGGGATAGGGTACCCCAACCAAAACCCCCAGCTAAAGCCCAGGTTTGAAAACCGGCTCAGGATCTTTGAAAACAGTTACAGGGTCTTTGATAATTACCTGGAGGAGATTAAGGAATACGACCGGGAGATGACAACCTACTACGATTTAAGGAATGCAAACAAAAGGGTGGACTGCTTCAGCGACCAGGTGGTGGCAAAACTTAATATTTCCATGCCCAACAGGCAGGGTATGCTGAAGGTTATAGAGCAGCAGGGCTTCAAGGTACAGGGGTGACGGCAAAAATCGTCCCCAAGCTGTGTCATGGTTATTCGCCTACCGGGAGCCTTTGCATGGGTTTTTCTGCCGCGTTTCGGATGTGACAATAGCAGCCGCGATCTAAAGGTTGAGGAAAGGCCTGCCGAAGAATCCCATGCGGAACAGCAGCGTTTAAGCAAACCGGTAAAGTTCCCGGAAAACCGGAAGGAATTTTGGGATAAATGCAGAAAGCTTGGACTGGAGAAACATTTTAAATTACATGAATAACAGTCGGTAAAGGGGTCACTATTAGAATATCAAATACAAAGAGAAAAGAAAGGAGAGCATAGCTGTGACCTTAGAAAAAAGAAGCTCCGAAAGCATAAAAGAGATATACCTGGCGGGGGGCTGTTTTTGGGGCGTCGAAAAATACCTGTCTTTAATTAAAGGCGTGGTAAGCACAGAGGTGGGTTATGCGAACGGCAGCACCCGAAATCCCACCTATGAAGACGTGTGCTATAGAAACACCGGCCATGCAGAGACGGTTAAAGTATTGTATAACCCGGACGAGCTAAGCCTGGAACGTATCCTAAGCCTCTATTATGAAATAATTGACCCCTTGGCAAAAAACAAACAGGGTAATGATATAGGCACCCAGTACAGGACCGGTATTTATTATGTTGATGACCGGGATAAAGAAGTCATAGAAAATTCCCTTAAGGACCTTCAAAAGCACTATGACAAGCCGGTCATGGTTGAGATGATGCCGCTTCAGAACTACTATCCCGCCGAAGAATATCACCAGAAGTACTTGGATAAGAACCCGGGCGGATACTGCCACATTGGAGAAGAAAAATTTGAGAAATGCAAAAGAGAAAATAGATCGCTATAATAAAACAGAGGGAGAGGGATTTGTATGTTAAAGGAGTTCAAAGAATTTGCGTTTAAGGGAAATGTGATAGATTTAGCTGTTGGGGTTATTATAGGAGGAGCGTTTGGCAAAATTGTCACTTCCCTTGTAAATGATTTGCTTATGCCGGCAATCGGGGTTTTGTTGGGAGGTATTAACTTCAAAGATTTGAAGTATGTCATTACGCCAGCCAGCGGCGACATCGCTGAAGCAGCCATTTTGTACGGTTCTTTTATTCAGTCTGTAGTAGATTTTTTTATTATCGCAATTTCCATTTTTGTGTTTATTAAGTTTTTATCCTTCAGAAAAAAGGAAGAACACGGGGAACCACCTGCTCCCCCTGCGCCATCGCAGGAAGTTCTTCTGCTGGAAGAAATAAGAGATTTACTGAAACAAAAGCAATAAAGAGAGAACCCAACAAGAATACTATTTCCATGGACATTATTGCCCGTACTATATATAAGGGGCGGGATTAGCTGCATTGAGACGTTCTCTGTTGCATTATGTATTCATATTTTAATCCGGGGTGATGGCATGGAATACTCGTTAAAAACTACAAAAGCCCAGCAATTTGTAGATATAACCGGCCTTGTCAGGAAAGCTGTAAATGAAAGCGGGGTAGAGGACGGTATAGCGGTAGTCTTTGTGCCCCATACCACCGCCGGGGTAACAATAAATGAAAATGCCGACCCGGATGTTGTGAAGGATATCCTGTCGGCGCTTGATAAGACATACCCCCAACATGGCGAATACCTTCACGTGGAAGGGAACTCCCATGCCCACATAAAAGCTTCACTGATGGGCTGTTCATGCAGCATAATAATCGAAAATGGCAATCTGAAACTGGGTAGCTGGCAGGGGGTATATTTCTGCGAATTTGACGGTCCGAGAATCAGAAAGGTTTACATAAAAATAATCAAAGCATGATGATTGTTTCCCTGGTCCATTCCCGCCCTGGCAAGCGGTGCGGCGGGAAGTGACGCTGCCGTGCTTGGAACGGCCGGAGTTATTATTGTGCTTGTTACAAGCTTGTTTGGGATAGCGGGCACCATGCTGTGGTGGAGATACGCCGACCAGGGCTGACACGGGAGCGGGTCTTGGAGTTTATTTTTTTGTATTTTACCGGGCAACGGGCCCGCCTGATATGGTAAAATATTTATGTCAAACCTGACACCGGGAAGTTGAGAAAGGAGGGACAGGCAGTGTAATGGATTTGGATGAACCATCATATACATGATTGAAGGATAAGTATGACCTGATGAAGAGGTGTGAGAAACATGATAAAAATAACGGCGGACAGCACCTGTGACCTTTCCAAGGAAATGGTGGAGACCATGGGTATAACACTGGTGCCTCTTTATATTATTGTGGGGGACAAATCATTCAGGGACGGTGTGGACATCACCCCGGAAGACATTTTCAGGTACGTGGACAAGGAAGGAAAAACATGCAAAACGGCTGCGGTAAGCGCCTATGAGTATATGAGCACTTTTACTGAACTATTAACCAAATACCAGGCCGTTATTCATATTAGCCTGGGTTCGGAATTTTCCAGCAGTTATCAAAACGCAGCCGCTGCGGCAAAAAACCTTAAAAACATTTATGTGATAGATTCGCGAAACCTTTCCACCGGGAGTGGACACCTGGTATATGATGCTGCGCTTATGGCAAGGGATGGCCTTGAACCGGAAGAGATATGCCGAAGGCTGGAGGAGACAATACCCAGGATTGATGCCAGTTTTGTGATAGACAAACTGGATTACCTGCGCAGTGGCGGGCGCTGTTCGGGACTTGAAGCGGTTGGCGCCAAACTTCTCCAGATAAAGCCGTGCATTGAAGTGGTGGACGGAAAGATGACGGTGGGTAAAAAATACAGGGGCAGCTTTGACCGCTGTATCAAAAACTATATAAAAGACAGGTTGTCCGAGAACAAGAACATAGACCACGGCAGGATATTTATTACCCATTCCGCCTGTTCTGCCCAAACGGTTGAGGCGGTATGGCAAGCGGTCAGCCATTATGCTCATTTCGACGAGGTTATTGTGACCGGGGCGGGATGCACCGTTTCAAGCCACTGCGGTCCCAATACACTGGGCATTCTATATAAACGGGTAACAGCGTGACACATTTTCCGACAACCCGCCCGGGGCACAGCAGTGCATCGGGGCGGGTTATTTTGAATTATGCGGAAATAAGGGCGGCTTTGTTGAAAAAAACGATATTTGCGATATAATGATTTTAACAGGAATAAATTTCAAAAAAATTGTGGGGACAAAAAATGCTTGGCTTGCCTGGTTACGTGATTCAAAAAAAGATTAACGAGAATAGCAGGACAAAGATATACAGAGGATATAGGGCTCGGGGGAGGATGCCGGTAATCATTAAGGTTATTGCGGAAGAGGCAGACATTACCGCCGGGGTTTCCGGATTCGTTAATGAACTGGAGATACTGCAAGACCTATCGATTGAAGGTATTGTCGTTCCTATCGGGATTGAAAGGGTCGGGGAATCCTTTGCCCTGATAATGGAAGACACCGGCGCCGTTTCCTTGAGAGAATTTATTGACAGCAATCCTTTGGACCTCTCATCCTTTTTTGATATCTCCATCCGGCTGGCGGATATCCTTGGCGTGCTGCACCAAAACGGGATAATCCATAAAAACCTAAAACCGGAGAACATACTTGTCCACCCCGGTACCGGAAAAGTCTACATAGTGGATTTTGGCAAAGCCGTGCGCTGTTCAATAAAAACCGAAGGGCCTTATGACTACCGCGACGATTATTGTTCCCTTGGTTCAATGCTGTACGAGATGCTTAGTGGCCGGACTGTATCACAAAACGCTTATGACCGACCGGATGCCGGTACCGCCGGAGGGAAGGAGGCATTATTTGCTGTTATCGACAAGCTCAGGTCCCAAAATCCAAGTGACAGGTATCAAAGTACCTATGGACTTGTTAAGGACCTGGAGGAATGCAGGAGCCAGTGGAAATTAACAGGGCATATTGAGCCCTTTCCCCTAGGACGAATGGACGTATCCCCGCACCTGAAGCTGCCTCCAAGGCTCTGTGGAAGGGAAGCAGAAGCGGAGGTGTTAAAAACCTCCTTTGAGCATGCGAGTGCCGGTCAGGGTCAATTGGTCCTGGTGAGCGGATACGCCGGTGTTGGCAAGACAATGCTGATAAATGAAATACTAAGACCCGTTGCAATGGCAAGGGGATACTATTCGTACGGCAAGTTTGACCAGCTGCGGCAGAACATACCCTATGCCCCCATCGCCGCCGCTCTTGGCAGCGTGATAAAACAGCTTATGACCGAAAACAGTGAAAGGCTGGAAAAATGGAGGAAAAGGGTTCTCCGCGCCGTGGGGTCCAACGGTGCCGTGCTTACAGCCCTTATACCGGAACTGGAAATGATTATAGGCCGCCAGCCGCCGGTGGAAACGCTTCAGCCAAAGGAAGCCCAGAACCGTTTTCTTACGGTATTCGGAAACCTTGTAAAAATTTTTGCAAAAAAGGACTGTCCCATTGTAATATTCCTGGACGACCTGCAGTGGGCGGACTTTTCTTCCTTACAGTTAATAAAATACCTGTGCAGTGATACCGGCCTGAAATATATACTTCTTGTAGCCGCATACCGTGATAACGAGGTAGCCGACGGGCACCCGCTGGTATCCACCCTTGAAGAAATTGAGGCAGAAGGGATTCCCGTACAGCGAATTCACCTTGAATCCTTTGACTTAAGAGGAGTCACCCGGTTTATCGAAGGGGCCCTTGGCTGTTCGGGGGAAAAAACCGACCGGCTTGCCGGGGTTTTGTACCGGAAAAGCTATGGTATTCCACTGTTTTTGGGGCAGCTGTTAAAGTCCATTCATGCCCAACACCTTATAACGTTCAATATGCAAAAAGGCTGCTGGGAATGGGACCTGGAGGCAATAAAGGGGCTCCGGGTACCGGGCGATGTTACGGGGCTTATATACGGCAAAATGAAAAAACTCACGAAAAAGAGCCGGGAAGTCTTAAAGACCGCCTCCTGTATCGGAAACATATTCGACCTGGAAACCCTGGGTGCCGCCTGCGGGGATACATGGCAAGGGGCTTTGCAGCTCCTTCTTCCGGCGATATCCGAGGGACTGATTTTAACAGTCACCGGTCCTGGAAAGGGGCTGCCGGTACCGGATAACGAACTTAAGACGAATGTATATGAATTCCTGCACGATACCGTCAGGCAGTTGGCATATTCGCTGCTGACGGAGGAACAAAAGAAGAATATCCATGTACGGATTGGGCGGCATATTCTGAAAAGTGCCGGGCAGGACGATATTGGTGATAAGCTGCTGACTGTGCTGGACCACCTAAACCGCGGCCTGGACTTGATAAGCAGCCCGGACGAGAGGTTAAGGCTGGCCGAATATAACCTGGCCGCAGGCCGGAAAGCCAAGGCATCGGCAGCCTATGATTTGGCGATAAACTGCCTCGAAGCGGGCATAAAGCTTCTTCCGGAAGATGCATGGAACAGCTGCTATCGCATGTGTTATGACCTCCACCTGGAGCTTGCCCAGTGCAAGTACCTGGTTGGGGATACCGATGTGGCTGAACAATTGTTTGAAACAATCATCGGGAGGGTAAAATCAGAGCTTGGAAAGATGGATGTATACGGCTTGAAAATGGAGCTGTATGCCGGAACCGGAAAATACTCCGAGGCTGTACAAATAGGTATAGATGCCCTGAAAAGTTTGGGGATGGACCTTCCCGCCCGTCCCGGCATGATTGACATTGCCAGGGAGGTCCTGGTCTATAAATGGTACATGCGCAATAAAAAGATAGAACACCTGGCCGAACTGCCGGAAATGAAAAACCCGGTACAGAGAAAAGTGGCTCAGCTTCTTATAAGGCTTATACTCGCTGCCTGTACAAGCCACCTGGATTTATACTCTTTCGCCATTATTAAGGCTGGAAACCACTCGATAAAATATGGAAATTCGGAGATAGCCTCTGTGGGATACATCGGGTACAGCATAACCGAAGGAAGCGTGCTGGGCAACTATGCCGCCGGGCACCAGCTTGGAGAAGTGGCGGTAAAAATGGTAGAAAGGTATGGAAAGAGTTCATCAAAATGTGTCGTATACTTTACGGTAGGCGCATTGATACACCACTGGACGAGGCACGGGAAGGAGAGCCTTGAGTACCTCTACAAAGCATTGAGTTTTGCCATCGAAACCGGGAATGCGCTGATTGCGGGATATTCATACTGTGTTATCTTGGAAAACAAGTACCTTATGGGGACGGCCCTTGATGAAGTACTGAAAGAGGCCAAACGATGTAGCGATTTTGCCAGGAAAATGAAGCATGAGAATCTTGCGATTAATGCAACTGTTTACCGCAGACTTGTATCCACTCTTACAGGCAGAAACGAAGGGTTTTCTTCGACAGCGGCCGATATCCATGATGAAAGCGGGTTTATTAAACAGGCAAAATGGGACAAGGCATCTCTGGCAACATATTATTATTCCGGCATGCAGCTTTCGTACCTGTCCGGAAACTACCGTGAGGCACTGCTTTATGCTGATAAGGCCGAGGACTGCAAGGATGCAATAATGGGATTTATGGTATCTGTAGACTGCAATTTCTACCATTCCCTAGCTATCGCGGCAGTATATAAAGGGTCGCCTCCGGGAGATAGAAGGCGGCTTATGAAGGCCCTCAGAAAGAATCAAAGAAAAATGAAAAAATGGTCGGACAGCTGCGGCGCTAATTTCCTGCACAAGTACCTCCTGATCCGGGCAGAGATGTTCCGCATACTGGGCAAAAAGCATGAAGTGGGACCCCTGTATGATGAAGCCATAGCATCGGCACGGCAAAACGGTTATGTTCAAAACCAGGCCATCGCCTGTGAGTTGGCTGCAAAGTTCTATGCGGCAGAAGGGCGGCAGAGAATTGCAAGGGCTTACATGGGTGATGCCTATCGTTTGTACCGCAAATGGGGTGCAATTGCAAAGGTTCGGGACCTTGAAAAACGTTATCCCGACATGCTTGCAGAAATGGTACAAGAGGAAGGGAAAAAGAAACACAATTCGATGGAGATAATAAAGGATATTTTTTTGCTGCCCGGCATAAGGGAGGGTAAAACCGAAGCAAGCAATGGTACCTACGACATCCAAAGGGCCATATGGGAAATTTCGGAACAGGCAGACTCCTGTGAACTGCCCGAGGACTTCCTTGAAATAACGATAAAATGCATCGGCGCAAGCAGGGGGTACCTGATACTGGAAAAGGATGATGAACTGTTTATTGAAGCGGCAAGGGGGCAGGAGTGCGACTTTGATGCCGGTACCGGGTCCATTCCCCTTGAAAAGTGCGAGTTCCTTTCAAGGCAGGTGATAAGATACGTGGCCCGGACCCTTGAACCGGTCATTATTGAAAATATTGAACAGGCAGGGATATTTGCCCGGGACCCGTATATTGCCAGAAAAGAGGCGAAATCAATAGCATGTATTCCCGTGCAGCTTCAAAACGTCCCGGTGGGGGTCCTGTACTTGGAAAACAATGCTGTGCCGGGGGTATTTACAGACCAGCGGCTTGAACCGCTGAGGCTGCTGGCAGGGCAGATGGTATATGCAAAGGCGCTGGAGCGGTTCATCGAGCGGGATGGGTCGGATGCAAGGGGCATTTTAGGTTTAATGCCGGTTGATCCCCTTACCGACAGGGAGATGGAAGTGCTTAAAATGATGTCAAGGGGGATGTCCAACAAAGAAATAGCCGAAGAGCTGGAAATGACAATAAATACTGTAAAGACTCATATAAAAAACATATATGGAAAGCTTCAAGTAAACAGAAGGGTCCGGGCGGTAGCCAGGTCGAAAGAGTTAGGCATTTTATAAAGTATTTATTGATAAATTGTTTTTATCACCCGAACGGGTGATGTTTTTTTATGCAATTTTCCTTATTCTATATACTATATGGTAAGGTTGTCACCTTATTGTCGTACATTAAACCATAAGGGATGATGGGTATGCCTAATAAAAAGTATGTACATATTTACCAGTGCAAAGCCGGGGATATCGTTGCGGAGGATATTTTTGACAGGTATGGCTTTCTCGTGGCGCCAAAGAATGAAGTTATTAACAGACAAGTCATTGAAAGGCTGAAGACTTTCAGGGTACGCCAACTGTTGATATATGATTCGGAGTTAAAAGAGAAAACGAAGAAATGAATTTCACGCGAAAGAACATGACATATTACGAAATGAAAAGTTTAAACGCGTTAAATTAACTAGCGGGTTTAACAAATGAAAAACAGGTGGTATACAATGAAAGACCGGGTTTTTAAATTAGTTTTACTGGTATTAATTATAGGCGGCGTTATTATATGGCTGGCTGCCATTATTTTTTATGGCATGGGAGGTATGGAAACAACATTTTTCATTTGTATTACAAGCCAGCTGTTGATAATACTATGCTGCGCCTTGGTTATCCGGGCACTGCATCAACAGGCTAACAGTGACAGTTTAACCGGTGTATCCAACAGGAGGCGTTTCTTTTCCAGGATGGCAGGAGTTTTCGGGCAAAAACTGCCCATTTCTCTTATGATGATTGACCTGGATAATTTCAAAAGGATAAATGATACGTACGGGCATTTGGTAGGCGACGAGGTGCTGAAACAGTTTGCCCAAATACTAAAGGATAATACGAGAAATACCGATTTGGTGGCAAGGCTTGGGGGAGAGGAGTTTGTTGTAGTCCTACCGCTAACCCACCATGAAAATGCTGTAAAGATGGCTGAAAGGATTAAACAGGCCGTTGAAGCCAAAACTTTTGTATGCGGCTCGGCTGATGAAAGAATTACTGTAAGTATTGGGACCGTAACTTCCAAGTTCCCAATGGACGCCGACTATTTGCTGAAGTTTGCCGACAAGGCATTATACAAGGCCAAGGAGAAGAAAAACATGGTTGTGGCTTATGAACAACTGGAAACAATATGACAACTACCTCGTCCCCTTATTGTGAAATCGCCGGCTTTTTAAGCCGGCGATTTTAATGCAATCAATAAAGTCGATATGGAAAAGGTCGGTCTTAAACAGTATAATACTCTAAAGGGGAAAAAGAGGTGAAAGCGTGGCCAAGTTTGGTAAACCGAGGAAGTCTAATGTAATTGTGCTAATCGTTTTAACTCTTATAACCGTTTTGCCCGGCTTTACTTCCGGACAGGCCCGGCCTGCCTTGGAAATTCAACATAGACTTGAGGGAATCTCGGGGAACGAAAAGGCAGTACTCGAGACCCTTTTTGTACTTTCACAGGAAATAGAGGAAATGGACCGGGAACAGCAGGGCATTGCAGGGGAAATGGAAGCCCTTAGGGAAGAGGTCAAAGTCACTGCTGATAAGATAGAAAACCGGCAGAGGGATTATAAAAACAAACTGGATATTTTAAAGCAGGTTCTTGTCAGCTACCAGAGAAATGGCCCCGCCTCCTATTTAAGCATAATACTAAGGGCGGACAGTCTTAGCTCCTTTTTGCGAAGCATAAACATAATAAGGGACCTTACACGGAATACAAGAGAGCTTCTGGATCGCCTTGAGCAGGACAGGGAGCGGCTTATGGCAGAGCGGGAGGGCCTGGCGGAGAGAATAGCGCTGCTGGAAGCCAAGGGGGAAGACCTTGAGGAAGCAATGGTAAAGAAACGGCAGCTCAGGGAGGAACTGGAGGCCTATTTGAATTCCCTCAAGGAGGAAGGGGACCATTACAGGGAACTGCTGGTGAACTTGCAGGACACGTGGGACCGGATAAAGGAGCTGGTTTCGGATATTATTAAGGAATTCAACAGGATTATAGGGGAGGGCAAGTTTCCGGTAGAGGAATTGGATTTAAAATTCAGCTTGCTCGGTATAAGGGGTACTATCCGTGAGGAAACGCTAAACAGCGTTTACAGGGAGAACTCAAACCTGGACGAAATAGTATTCCATTTTTACCCCGGAAGGGCTGAGATAGAAATACCTGAAAAGCAACTGGTCCTGGCAGGCACGTTTGCCATCGAAGGAGACAGTGCTTTGAAATTCGTGGCGGAGGAAGGCAGCTTTTACGGTATGAAACTGGAACAGGCGTCCATGGATGAATTGTTCCGGGATGGGTATCTGTCCATTGACTTTGGTGCTTTTTCGGATGTTACCCTTCAATCGGTTAAGGTCTGCGACGGTTACCTGGAGTTTACGGTAAAACCTTTACTATAGCATACTGTGGCAGGGGGGAAAAGCATGATAGAGGCAAAGGGAGTATCCTTGAGATACCCGGACGGTACACTGGCACTAAAGGATATAGACCTGGAAATTGACACAGGAGAACTGGTGTATATCACGGGACCCAGCGGCTCCGGCAAGACAAGCCTTCTGAAACTGCTGATGGGGATTGAATACCCTACTTCGGGGTCCCTGAATGTGATGGGTCAGCCCATAGCCAAGGGGCAGGAGGGCAATATAAGGCGTCTTAGAAAAGGGATTGGACCCGTCTTCCAGGAGTTCAGGCTTATACAGGGGAGGACGGCGTTGGAAAATGTTATGATGGGGATACGGTTTTTGGGCCTCCCATACCGGCAGGCAAAGGAAAACGCCCAGGGTGCATTAGCCAGGCTGGGATTGGAGCATAAAGCCCTGTCCATGGTGGAAAACCTGTCCTGGGGAGAAGCCCAAAGGATTGCCATAGCCCGGGCGGTGGCAAGGAAACCCCGGCTTATAATGGCCGACGAGCCCACCGGTAACCTGGACCATGATAACGCATTGATAATACTAGACTTGCTTACTTCCTTCAGGGATACAAACACAACCGTAATCATTACCACCCATGCTACCCACTTGATTGAGAGGAAAGAGAATGCTACCTTTATACGGATGAACGGTGGGAATATTTCGGTGGAAAGGCGGGGGAAAGCCTATGAAAAATGCCTTGTATAACGCGCCTTATTTTATGAAGGAGGCCTGGAGGGTCCTTTGGCAAAACCGCTTGTCCAGCATATTTTCGTTTTTGAGCACAGGACTTATATTATTTATCCTGTTGGTTATTGTGATGTGCTGGAGCGTCGGTAACCTGTTAATTAAAACCATGCAGGACGAGGCGGAAATAAGCGCATACCTTGACCAGGACATTGGGGCGGAGAAGGCATCCGAACTGGTTGAAACCATAAAGGGCATGGAAGGGGTATGGGATGTCCAGTTGGTTGACCGGGAGGAGGCTTACGGCAGAATGAAAGAGATTCTGGGTGAAGAGGCCGGCGTCTTGGGACTGTTTGACGAAAACCCCTTTGAGGCTTTTATAGAAGTAAGAATTAGCCTGGACGGGTTGGAAAAAATTACAGAAAAGGTGGAAGGCTTAAAAGGGATAAACCATGTGAGGGATAACAGGGAAGTCCTGGAACGTGTTCAAAGCATCACAATTGGGTTAAAGAGGTTGGGTTACCTTATTATTGCCGCAGTGGGTATAAGCACCCTGGTGATAGTATCCCATATGGTTAGGCAGGGGATATACAACAACAGGGTCCAAATCGGTACTTTACGGCTTTTAGGGGCCCCCGAAAGTTTTATTGGTTTCCCCTTTGTACTGGCAGGGCTTCTGCTTACGCTGGTGGGCGGATTGCTGGCGTCCTTTGTTATTGTATTCCTTATAAACAGGGCATACAGCGGTATGGCCGGTTCGCTTCCCTTTATTCCACTGCCTGCGAGAAGCCAACTGGTATCCGGGCTACTTCTTTTCGTTTCATTTGTAAGCATCCTGTTGGGGGTTTTAGGTAGTTTATTTGGACTGCACTCCATAAAATAGAATGTGCCGGGAAACTGCTCTTTTTATTCAATGGTCAGCCATAGGGCTGATGTTTTTTGTTTGCAGCCTCTTCTATATGTCCTTTCCTATCTCCTTCAGCATACTTATATAAAGCAGCAGTTCTTCCCGGGATGCAACGTTTAATTTCATGTATATGCGTTTGTTATGCGTTTTTATCGTGTTAATGCTTACGAATAATTTTTCGGCGGCTTGCTTTGGAGTATAACCCTCTGCATAAAGGTCAAAAACCGCCCGTTCGGATGGAGACAACGTTTTAATGTTTTCCATAAATTCATCCAGAAGGGAAATGGAAAGCTTGCCCTTCCTTGCTCTCCGGTACAGTTCCTTGTTGCGGGACTTCAGGTATTCTATTAAATTGTCTATTTCCGGCACTTTGGTCTTGGGTGCTTCTTCCAGGTCGGTGGATTTAATAATATCAAGCCCCTTGGTGATAGGCCTTAGGAATCTTCTGCTCAGTATAAGAGAAACCGTGATTCCGACAACAACCAGCAGTACCAGCGAAGAGAACAGTAACAGGTTAAGCCGGGAGATTATGGCCACAATATCCTCCTGCGGGACCATAATGGCCGCCGCCCAGTTTTCATGCGAAAAGGCGGAGCCTTCCGGATACAGCTTTATCAGGGTATGCAGCCCGAGGAACAGGCTGACACCGTTTTGGGAATAGGAGTGAAAAGGGGTGTCATTATCAGCGATTTCAAGAATGCCGTTGCTCCTTAATACGGTTTTTGCCGAGTAACCTCCTGCAAACAAAGACCTGTCGAAGGCCAAAGTATTTCCGCTCATGGGTGAAAGCACACAAAACAGTCGGCTGTATATGCCCCTTTCCGGCATGTGAGACAACTTGAAAAGCATATCACTGATTTCCAAGCCGCATACCCCGAAAACGGTGCCGGTGGAGTCTATCAATGGTACAGAACAGAGCATTACTTGCTCGCCGGTTCCCTGCAGCGTAAAGGCGGGGCACCAGTAATACAGCCGGGACAGCGGAAGATCGGGGTTGGAAGCAGCGGCCGCCATTGGAGTATGATAATAGGGGGCATTTTCTATATCGAATTCCATCTGCCACTGGGCATGGAGGCTTAAGTGATTGCGGCGCCCTATGCTGGGGAACCCCCGGAAAACTATTATGGTTGGAGTGGATGAACTAATGATGTTGGGCTCCATATTCTTAAGATATAACCCGGCCCGGGAATTTTGCGCGTTTTCAAGGGCGGGATTAACGGTGGCGTCCAGTATCAGGAAGGCCCCGCTGCTTTTTGAAATTTGCAGCGCGAACAAGGCCCTATCGTACTGCATTGACAGGATTTCTTCCAGCACCTCCGGATGCCGGTGCAGGCTTGAAACGGGTATACCGAGGTCTTTCAATTCGTTTTCGATGGCCTCGGACACTGCCTTTGAGAATTCCACCGACTGCTGGGAAATCTGGCCGTAGCGCTGAGAGATTTCCTGGGAGGCGTGCAATAGTTCGTTTTCTACTATCATCTTACTCTGGGTCAGTCCCGCCGTGAAGGTTCCGGTGGCCAGCATTAGCGCAACGGCGCCGGTGATTATGGTAAATACCAGTATCACCAAAAGCAAAAAGAGCCTGGGCCCCATTGGAATACCCAATGTTCCGGTTTTTTTGAGCTCCTGTTTTATCAATGCTAATCGATTTTGCGGGGATACCATGTTTTTCACTAGGAACAGCCTCTCCATCAACTGCACTTTTGGTTAGAATGCATCCTTAAATTTGTCAAATACGCCTGTCGAAGCTATGCTGTATGCATCCTCCGGTTTTTGGCTCTTAAGGAGGTTAAGGTAAGCCTCCCTTGACCGGGCGGCGGTTTCCTTAAACCGTTTCTCGTAAAGGTCCTGGATTTGGTCAACTTCTTCAAAAAGCGGGGCAACACAGAATTCGTAATCCCTCTGCATTGTCCTGGAAGCTGCCAGCATCTTTTTAATGTTCTGAACCTTAATACTGTCCATCTCCCTTGTCATTATTTCGCCGAAGGCCTCCGCTGTCACCGGAAGATAGCCGGTGGAGGATACAAAGTGCAGGTTGTTCTCGGGGCTTGTAAACCATTTGAGGAAAATTCCGGCGGAACGTTCCTTTTCCTGGGTGGACCTTGTTACACACATGCCGCTTCCCCGCTGCAGGGCAATCCTTTTTCCTCCCTCAAAGGTCGGGTAGGGCAGTACGGCAAGTTCAGCCGGTTCGCTTGTATTGTCCGCATAGGTTACGGTGGGAGAGAAAAAGGATATGCCGGCGGTTGAGCCTATTGAACATACAATATCGCCGGTTTTGGCAAGGTCGGTGGCGTACCCGTCCAAGATGGCCGCATGCCCGCTGACAGCAGACCTGTAATAGCTTTCCCATACCTTTCGGGCCTGCGGGGTGGTCAAGTCAACGGTTCCGTTTCTTATAAATTCCGCGCCCAGCTGCTTGCAGCCGATAAGCGAAAAATTATACAGCGAATCCGCCATAAAAAACATTTTCCCGTCATTCGGTATTTCCGGCGTCTGCCTGTCGGTCCAGTCATAATAAAGAGCGGCGGTATGGAAAATGCCTTCGAAGGTCTTAAGGTCGTTAATGCTGACGCCTGTTTCATCGGCAAACCTGTCAAATATGGTGGTGTTTACGAACAGTGCTTCGGTGGATTTTGCAATTGGGAACACATACAGCCCGTCTCCCAAAAACTTGCCTTCCTGGAGAAATCCCGGAACATAAGCGGAAAGTTCCTCTTGCGTGAATTGTTCGTTTAAGTCGCAAAGCAGTCCCTTTTGCGCGAGTATCAGGGCAGTTTTGGGATAGGCGGTGGTGATATCGGGGAGAGGGGGCGCACCTGGCTCGCCGTTTGCAGCCATTATTAGCTTGTCGTGAAGCGTTTCACTGCCCGATATGGATGTAACGCTTATTATGATGCCTTCCTTTGCGCCAACCGTTTCATTGAATTTGTCAATCATCTCATCCATGGTGTCCTTCAGCTGGCCGCCGTAGTTGTGCCATAGGGTAAGGACTACCTGGTTTTTGGGACCGGTTAGTATCTCGCTGCTGCAGGCTGTAAGTATTGTGCCAAGTATAAAAACAAAGGCGATAATAACGAAAATACCTCTTTTCATAGTATACCCCCCGTTAATTCTAAACCCGGTTGGTCTCATAAGCCGGCATGGGATGCCGGACCTCGTCCTGTCCCAGAAATATTATAACATAGATTATCTGGGTTACCCAATATTAACAATAAGAGTTAATTTAACAGAAAATCACCCCGGGGGTGATTACACGCAGTGCGAATATGAGTAGAATTAGGGTATAAAGGATGGTTAAGCAAGAGCCGGAAAGGTCAAAACCGGCTGCGCGGCTTTAAAAATTAATGAAAGAGGGGATGTCTCATGTTAAGAAAAACTGTTTTGGTTTTGCTTTGTGTCGTATTGGTTTTTTCCTTGGCCGCCTGTAATGTTAAACAAAAAATTAATGAAAAAATAGCCGAAAAGGTGACCGAGGGCGTCTTGGAGAAAATCGCCGGCGACGGCACCGACATTGACATCAGCGAAGGCGGGATAACTATTAAAGGCGAGGGCGGAGAAAAAATCACCATCGGGGGCGGCGAATGGCCGAAAGGCGGGGCGGCCGACCTGCTGCCCGAGTTTAAGAAAGGCACAATAGTGTCAGTGGCCAATGCTGATTCGGGATGCATGATATTACTGGAGGACGTTGAGGAAAAAGACGCCAAGGATTACATTGAAAAAGTAAAAAATAAGGGGTTTACCGAGAAGCCCATTGAGTCCTACGGGGATTCAAATTTTAACTATGCAGCGGGTCTGGACGAAAAAACATTTGCTTCGGTGTTGTACGATGAAAAAACTAAAAGCATGACCATAAACGTGCAGATAAACGAATAGAAATGGAAAAGCAGCCGATCTTTGTGGGCAGATAATATCAGCCCGGGAAAGCATAAAACAGTCGAAACAAACGATTGAAGAGGTCAAAAACCCATATGGTTTGATGGGACCGGTCGAAAGGCCGGTTTTTTTCTGCCCGGAATTAGTTTAAGCATGAGCGCATGAAAAAAATATCGACGGTTTGTTTGAATTGACTTTTATTGGGTATTAGTTGAATATATTTTAGCAAATATTGACTATTATTGACATCCGGTATACAGTAATATTATTCACAATTTACCACGATGCGAAGGAGAGAATATGGTGGTAAAAGAGAATTTTTTCAGTTCAATCCATAGAAAGAATGCATTTTTCAGGGCTTTAGAGACTTTTTGGGCATGCATTAGCAAATCATGCTTCGGACTGGAAGAAAAACCAAAACAAAACGAAGAAGACCTGCGGCTGATACTGAACAGCACTGCAGAAGGGATATACGGGATAGACCTGGAAGGAAAGTGTACCATGTGCAACGCCAGCTGCCTGTCTATGCTGGGATACAGTCACGAGCGTCAGCTGCTGGGGAAAAATATGCATAGTATCATTCATAACAAGCACCCGGACGGTACCCATTATCCGGAGGAGCAGTGCAGGATATTCCAGGCTTTCAAAAAGGGTCAGGGGACCCATGTGGAAGATGAAGTATTCTGGAGAGCCGATGGGACCTGTTTTCCGGTTGAATACTATTCCTACCCTCAGTATCGTAACGGCAGGGTAATAGGTGCGGTGGTGACCTTCACCGATACTACCGAACGAAAAAAAGCGGAGTGGGAACTGAGGGAAAGCGAGAGGAGCAAAGCGGTACTGCTGTCCAATCTGCCTGGCATGGCATACAGGTGTAATTATGACAGGAACTGGACAATGCAGTTCGTATCCGATGGCTGTTTCAAACTTACCGGATATCACCCTGAAAGCCTGTTGGGCAACAGGGAAGTCTCATTCAATTCATTGATTCAGTCGGAATACAGGGAGCCAATCTGGGAAGAATGGGCCCGGGTGCTTGCCCTGAAGGTCCCCTTTAAATACGAATATCCTATAAAAACCGCTTCCGGGGAAATCAAATGGGTCTTTGAACAGGGGCAGGGTATTTATAACGAAAAGGGAGAAGTTGAGGCCCTTGAAGGGCTTATTATAGACATCACAGACCGTGTAGTAAAAGAGCAGGAAATTGAATACTTAAGCTATCATGATTTTTTGACGGGTTTATATAACCATAGGTATTTTGAAGAGGCAAAAAAACGCTTAGATATATGCAGCAATCTGCCGCTGTCAATAATAATAGGGGATATAAACGGCGTAAAACTGATAAACGATGCCTTCGGCCACTCGGCAGGGGATAGACTGATAGCAAAGACAGCAAGCATTATAAAAGGCTGCTGCAGGAAAGGGGATATCCTGGCCAGAATCGGAGGGGATGAGTTCTGTATTCTTTTGCCCAAAACGGATTCTGAAACAGCCTTTCAAATACTGGAAAGGATAAAAGCCGAATGTGAGAAGTATAACAATACAATTAATGGTGAACCTTTCCGCATAGACCTGTCTTTGGGGTGCAGTACTAAGAATACCGCAGATGAAAACATAGCAATGGTTATAAGAGCTGCCGAAGACTACATGTACAAGCGTAAGCTTTTGGAACACAGGAGTTTTCACAGCACAATCCTGGCCTCAATAAGAGCAACCATGTTTGAAAGAAGCCAGGAAACCGAAGAGCATGCCGGAAGGTTAATAGAAATGACCAGAAGAGTGGGCATGGAATTAAATCTTACCCAGGTAGAACTTGACGAACTGGAGCTTCTGGCGACTCTGCACGATATCGGGAAGGTGGGAATAGAGGACAGGATACTGAATAAGACGGGCAAGCTCACCGGTGAAGAATGGTCCGAGATGAAAAAGCATCCGGAAATAGGGTACAGGATTGCGATGTCATCCCCTGACCTTATGTCCATTGCCGAATACATTTTATGTCATCATGAACGCTGGGACGGGAAGGGGTATCCCCAGGGCCTGAAGGGCGAGGAGATACCGATTCTTTCCCGTATTCTTGCGATTGCCGATGCGTATGATGCGATGACCCAGGACCGTCCCTACAGGAAAGCCATGTCAAAGGAAGAGGCAGCGGCCGAGATCAAGAAAAATGCCGGAAGCCAGTTTGATCCCGAAATAGCCAGGGTATTCATCGATAGGGTGTTAAAGTAGAGAGCTTGCTGTCAGTTAAGCAAAAGCCTGTTACGGAACGGCATTATGCTTTAAATAATGAAGAAGTTCATGCCATTAAATATTGACACTTATCTATGTATAGTAATATACTGGATATAGATAAGTGTCTATTTATTCTGCCGGAGGAGGTGGGTGGATTGGAGGCCAATTACAGCAAATGTGCTTTGTATATGAAGGCCCTGTCGGATGAGACCAGGGCCAGGATATTCGACATGCTTTCCGGGGGTGAGCTTTGCGCATGCAGGATTTTGGAGGAATTCAACATCACGCAGCCTACCCTTTCATACCATATGAAAACCCTGTGTGACAGCGGCCTGGTGAACGGCAGACGGGACGGTGTGTGGATGAAATATTCCATAAACCGGGATAGCCTGGCCGAGCTTAGAGAGTTTTTTGACGGTATAAGCGAAAAAATTGGCGTACAGAGTGAATGCTGCAAAAGTTAATAAGGGGGCTTCGTTTTGTCAATAATTCGGTGGCTGAACAGTCAACTTCTCAAAATGGAATGGCTGTACAACTTGGTGGCACTGCTTGTGGAAAACCTATTCGGGCTGGACATGGTAAGCAAGTTCGGCGGAAGCGTACACTTCTTCTTATATGACGTTGCCAAGATATTTATACTGCTCTCGGTGCTGATATTCGGGATATCGTATATACAAAGCTTCTTCCCGCCCGAGAAGACCAAAAAAATACTGGGCAGCTTTTCCGGGATACCGGCAAATATACTGGCAGCGCTGCTGGGGACGGTTACGCCGTTTTGTTCCTGCTCTTCAATACCTTTGTTCATCGGGTTTACAAGCGCAGGACTTCCTATAGGGGTCACCTTTTCGTTTCTAATATCTTCGCCGCTGGTGGATTTGGCGTCGGTTATCCTGCTTGCCGGCATATTCAACTGGAGGATTGCAATAGCCTACGTGGCGGTAGGGCTGATACTTGCCGTTATAGGCGGAACCATTATAAGCAGGCTGAAGCTGGAAAGGTACGTGGAGTCCTTTGTTT
>FZPS01000122.1_pt36 | contig 37005 bp, 36 predicted proteins | sample 1817821 | NCBI WGS metagenome assembly FZPS01 (sample SAMEA104158645, study PRJEB21678) | metagenome | place: Germany | collected 2015-04-21 | reverse complement strand
GAATGGATCTGTCCTGACTGTGGTACCCACCACGACCGCGACATCAACGCGGCGATCAATATCAAGAAATTTGCCTTACAAGATCAGAATCTTGTTGGGGTATCAGGTGTGGAACGCACCGTTGAGCCTGTGGACTCGCTCCCGATAGGGAGGAGAATGAAGCAGGAAGCCCCGCCCGAGAGCGCGGGGTAGTTCACGCAGCACAACATGAAATGCTCCACTACTATATAGCCATAGGTACATATATCTTTGAGAAACTGTTCAGGCCAAGTGGTAGAGTATACAGAGCAGGAGGAATACCTGAATGGGGGCGGAGAACCCAGAACAGCCGTCGTTCCCGTTTGTCCTCTACCTCATGCTTGCTATCCTGCTCGCAACGGTTCCCATTGTCTGCCTGATCTCGTTCGTCGACTACATGGTGGTCAGGCAGGAACTGGAGATGAACGCGCAGCAGTTCCAGGATCAGACAGAGACCGGCATCATCCTCTCGGTGGATCTGGTGGACACCGGGCTGAAAATCTTTGACAACACCCTGAACCACAAGATGCGGGAGGGGTTCGGACCGTTTCTTGCCGAGTATGAGCGGGCAGGAAGAGACCCGGCTGCCATGGACCTCCCGTGTCTGCGAGGAACTTGGAGAGGGGTTTGACCTTTACATCATCAACGCATCAGGTATCATCGAGTATACCACATGCACTTCCGAGCTTGGACGTGATTTCAAGGAGATACCCTACTTTTATGACCGGATAACTGAGATCCGGCTCGGAGAAACATTCTCGGCTGACCGGATCGTGCCGGAGATTCCCACCGGGAAACTCCGGAAATACGCATATATGCCGACGCCGGATCACCGCTACCTCCTCGAGATCGGACTTGCGGAACCCGAGTTCCTGCGGTGGCGCACGGCGCTCGAGTACAAGGACACGACGCGGGAGCTGGTGGACCTGAATCCAAACATCGACGGGATCCGGCTCTTCGACTACCAGGGCACGCTGATCAGCGGTGAGACCTATCCCGACGACGATCGCCGGATTCCCCTGGTCAGGCAGGCATATCAGGAGAGGGGCACTCTTGAGACGGAGAACGCCACCACGGGTGAACTGACCAGGTACCTCTTCATCAACCTAACAGACAGCGATTACGCATTTGACATGAGCATGGTCGCCGAACTGATCTACAGCACGAAGGTGGCTGAGGCAAAACTTGCCGACATGCTCGGCCGGCATGCAGGTATCCTGCTCATCGGACTCGTCATAATCGGCTGCCTCTCGATCCTTGCCGCGCACCACCTGACGCGGCCAGTACGCATGCTCGTCGTGGACGTCGATGCCATCGCCCACGGCGACCTGGATCGTCCCATCAGGGCGAGTGGAGCCAGAGAGTTTCTACATCTCGGAGAGAGCATATCAGCGGTGGTCACGGCACTTGAGGGGACCATCCGGAGACTACAGAAGTCTGAGGAAGAGGTCACCCGGTACAGCCATACCCTCGAAGAAGAGGTCAGGAACAGGACTGCCGCGCTCGAGGAGTCCAACCAGATGGCAAACCTCTATCTGGACATCATGGGCCACGACATCAACAACGCAAACAACGTCGCAGGCCTCTATTCGGACATACTCCTTGCCGGCCTGGAAGGGGAACCTGAGGCGGTTTATCTTCGGAAGGCAAAGATGGGGCTTGCAAAGAGCACCGAGATCATAAGGAACGTCAACACCATCCGGGATATCCACGATCATACCACCATCCTCCAGCCTATGGAACTCGATCCGGTCATCAGGCGCGAGATTGAGCACTTCCCGGACATCAGGATAACCTACGCTGGGACCGGGGCCGTCATCCTTGCCGATGACTTCCTGCCTGAGATCTTTGCAAATCTGATAAGGAACGCGGGGGAGTTCGGGGGGCCTGATGTCAGGATAATCATCAAGGTCGAGGAACGCGGGGAGGAAGTGGAGATCTCGGTCGAGGATACCGGGCCAGGTATCAGTGATACCGTGAAACCACGGCTCTTCGGCCGGCTGGCCCCGGGGACCGCCAGGAAGGCGGGGACCGGGCTCGGTCTGTACATCTGCCGCATGCTCGTCGAGCGCTACGGCGGGAGAATCTGGGCGGATGACCGGGTTCCGGGAGAGCCGGGATGCGGCGCAGCCATCAGGTTCACGCTCCGTGCGGCGGATGGTGGCCCGGGGTTGTCCGAATCCAGGGAGGGGCCGGAGAGTTTCACCCGATAATCTCCTGCACCCGCCCAACCTGCCCGTCCCTGAGCCGGACCTTGATACCGCGGGGATGAAAGGACGAGTTTGTCAGGATCTCAGCAACAACGCCCCGGGTGCGCCTTCCGGTCCGCTGGTCTCTCTTAAGCACGATATCTACCGTCATGCCGGGGCGGATAGCAGCCCGCTTCTGTCCGTTCATAGACATCGGGAGGGATGGTGCCAGATTACTCCTCCCTGCCATTCCCATTCTGGCCCGGGACAGCGGTCTTCATCTGCGGGAAGAGGAGCACTTCCTTGATGGACTCCTGGCCGGTGAGGAGCATCACCAGACGATCGATGCCGATGCCTACGCCACCGGTAGGGGGCATCCCGTAGCCGAGCGCGTTGATGAAGTCGTAGTCGATCATCTGCGCCTCAAGATCACCCCGGCGGCGCCTGGCGTCCTGTTCCTCGAGCCGGGCTTTCTGGTCGAGTGGGTCGTTCAGCTCCGAGAAGCCGTTTGCCATCTCCATACCGGCGATGAAGAGCTCGAACCGCTCTGTCAGCCCCTCCTTCTCCCGGTGCTTTTTTGCAAGCGGCGAGTTCTCGATGGGAAAGTCGTAGACAAACGTCGGCTGGATGAGGTGTCTCTCGCAGAAGTGCTCGAAGAAGAGCACCAGGAACTCCCCCCAGGTCGTGGCACTTTCGTAGCCCTCGACATCGTGTTCCGTGGCGAATGCGCGGAGTTCCTCGACCGGGTGGGCGCGGACGTCGATGCCTGCATACTCCTGTACCGCCTCTTCCATAGTAATGCGGCGCCAGGGGCGGGTAACGTCCAGTTCGTGCCCCGCAAACGATAGTGTAGAAGTCCCGTGCACCTCCTGCACCAGGTGCGCTATGATCTCCTCGGTGAGGTTCATCATATCGTTGTAGTCCTGATAAGCCTCGTAGATCTCCACCATGGTGAATTCGGGGTTGTGGTTGGTGTCGATGTCCTCGTTGCGGAAGTTCTTGGAAATCTCGAAGACCTTCTCGAAACCGCCGACGACCAGGCGCTTGAGGTAGAGTTCCGGCGCAATCCTGAGATAGAGTTTCTGGTCGAGGTAGTTGTGGTAGGTGACAAACGGCCGGGCGTTTGCGCCGCCGTAGACCGGCTGCAGGATCGGGGTCTCGAACTCCAGGTAGTCCCGTTCAAAGAGGAACTGTCGCAGGAGCGAGAGGATCCTGCTCCGCGTCCGGAACGTCTTGCGGCTCTCTTCGTTCATGATCAGGTCGAGGTAACGCTGCCGGTAGCGGGTCTCGACATTCTTGAGTCCGTGGAACTTCTCCGGAAGGGGACAGATCGATTTCGCAAGGAGCTCGAACCGGTCGACCCAGATGGTGATCTCCCCCATCTTCGTCCTGAAGACGTGGCCGACGACGCCGATGATGTCACCTGCGTCGATGTAGTGTTTGAAGAGGTTAAAGGGTCCCTCCCCGAGGTCATTCTTCCGGAGGTAGAGTTGTATCCTGCCGCCAGAGTCCCCCATATCAGCGAATATCGTCTTACCGTGCTGGCGGATGACGTAGATGCGGCCCGCGGTGCTGACCTGCTCCTCGCTCTTCGCATGCCCGATGTCAGAGAATCGCTCCTTGATCTCGTCGATGGTATCTGTGCGTTCAAATTTATAGGGGTATACCGTCACCCCGCGCTTCAGCAGATCCTGTATCTTATCGATCTTTGTTGTATCAAAACAGAGATGATCCATATCACTCATTGCGTAAACAGCTCCATTCGTTTTGCAGCCCGATTTTGTCCCTAAAACCCGTTTTCGCCGCTTCTCCGGGATGGCAGGGCCGCACCCTCACTGATAAATCCTATATACACTTTCCCTCCGATGCTCTTAACCTTTGAGGAGAGAGACCCGGGATGTCATGAGCGGGCAGAGGAGATGTGTCCCCCGGTGCGGTTGTCGCGGCTGCACCGGGGGCACGCCCATGACGAATCAGTTGGGTTACAGCGGTTCAGCGCTCAAACCCCTCTACGGCCTGGAGCCACTCTTTCCCATACGAAGGATAGAGGTAGAAAATCGTCGTTTCGTTATAGATCATCGCCACTCGCTCGTTGTGGTGATCGTAAACATACCACCTGTCTGTGTCTTCTCTCATCGCCCCCCCTATAGTCGTCGGGGCGTGGACCTTCATACAGCCCCTCCCACTACGGGACGTTGCAGCGCCCTTTACCGGCACGCTCCTCCTGTTCGTCCACTTCGATGAAGAACGACAGCGGCAGTTCAGCGTTCCTGAACTCCACGTCAACATATGTCCTGGCCGGGTCGACCGAGTAGGAACTTCTCAAAGCCCGTCCTGATCGAAGCGATCTTCCACCCGTTCTCAAGCAGGATCCCGGCCCGCTGGTCGGCAAGGAGGATCTCGATCACCTCCGTGACGCTGGCGTCGAAACTTCCCACCAGGATCTCGGAAGTGTTGATCGGGATCGAGACATTCCCCCGCTCGTAGTGGAGGAGCGGGGCGGGGGTGGTGTTCTTCGACGTATCGGGGGCCCCGAAGTCGGTGCATCCGGCCCCGAACGCCAGGAGCAGCAGCGCAAAAAGGAGTATGGAGGGGTGTTTCATCATGCCGCCTCTATCAGTTGTAGGTATGGAGCCGAACTCGTGACGGGTTCTGGATGATCTCCACCCAGCAGTATTGCATGATCTCGTAGGGGAAATTGCTCGAGTACCATGGTTCCAGATCGATGTTCATGGGCGTCCCATAACTCTTGTACTCCTGTCGTAGAAGAGTGTGTCACCAGGTACATTGGCGTTATCCTCGATATTCCAGGCTTCAAGGACGCAGGCAACACGGTCCCCCTGTGGCTTGTATGCAGTTCGTCGACAGCGAACTGTACTGGCCTGTCGTATGGTCATAGATTGTGATTGACCAGAGTTTGAGATCGTTCGCCCGGTAGATACGCCCCCTCATCGTATGCCTGGTGGCGGTGTCAAATAGGGGCTCACAATAGTGATCTTTGCCATTCGTATGACATGCCGAGGCCTGTCCCTCCCATTGATGGGTGGATCCGTTGTTGCACAGCACCGGTTGCAGCAGGTAGATCTTTGACCCGGGAGTTCGCCGAAGCCGACGGCGAAACACAATACATAAGATGATTATACGAGATATCATCAATAGATTGGGCATGGTGCAGGAGACGGGGAGACAGGAGGCGGTAGAGAGGCTTGCCGCCGTCATCAGCGAATGCCGGAAGTGCCCCCTCTGGGAGAACACCCACCACGCCGTCCCGGGGGAGGGAGACGCCGGGGCCCGCCTCATGCTCATCGGCGAAGCGCCCGGTAAGCAGGAAGACCTCTCCGGGAGGCCGTTCGTGGGTCGCGCCGGAAAATTGCTCGAAGATCTCCTTGCAGGGATCGATCTATCACGGAGCGAGGTCTTCATCGCAAACATCGTCAAGCACCGACCTCCCGGGAACCGCGACCCCCGTGATGAGGAGATCCGTATCTGCACTCCCTACCTTGAGGAGCAGATCCGGATCATTGAACCGGAGGTGATCGTGACGCTGGGCCGGCACTCGAGCAGGTACATCCTCTCGTTCCTGGCGATCGAGTTTGACCGGATCACGGATATCCGGGGGGCTGTCTACTCAGGTATTCTCTTCGGCCATCCGGTCCGCATCATCCCCACCTTCCACCCTGCCGCCGCGCTCTACAACCCGGCATACCAGGATGCCCTTGAAGAGGACTTCCGGGTCGTCGGGCGCGAACTCGCGAAGGCCGGTGGATCTCCTCCTGCAAAGGGCTGAAAAGATCAATGGCAGGAGAGGTCGTACGGGGCGGTCGTCTTCCGGCGGGATAGGGGATCTCCAGTATCTCATCCTGCAGTACGGGGCCGGGCACCGGGATCTGGTGAAGAGACACGGTGAACGCAGCGAGAGCGAGAAGGAGACGGTGCCCCGCGAACTCGAGGAGGAGACCGGGATCACCCGGGCCACGTTTATCCCCGGGTTTCGAGAGGCGGTTCACTACCTCTACCTCTTCCAGCGCCGGAGGACTACGGTCTATAAGGAGGTCATCTACTACCTGGTCGAGACCCCTGAAGAAGAAGTGCTCCTCTCAGAGGAGGACCACATCGATTACCGGTGGCTCCCGCTCGACGAGACACTGCAGGCGATCGACCACCTTCGAGGACTCAAGACGGCTGATCGCACAGGCCCATGAGCATGTAATGACGCTGCAGGGCCGGAGGAGAGAGACTACGCGTCCCGGTTCCGGATCTCTTTGAGAGAGTCCAGGAACGCTTACGGCAGGGCGTTGGCCAGGGACCTGACTGATAAAGACCGGGAAACCAGCCCTCCTTTTTTGCTTTCCCGAATCCTATTCCTCAAACCTCTGCGGTCTGAGGAATAGGAGGTTCCTGACGCCTCATGTCATTGCACCCTGGATCTGGTTTCTTTCTGAAGGGCAGAGTGGGGGCCAGCCCGAGGAAACCCCATCACGAGATCTGCAGCCAGTATAGTAGTGCGTAAGCCTTGGCTTTCCCGTCACCCTGGACTCCAGCCGTCAGACAGTGTTAGAGGGTCCCGGCTTCTGGGGAGGAGCTCACTCGCACCCGCAGATCCCTCCAAACCCTCCGGATTTGTTTCCCGGGCTTCGCTCCGTCGAACTCTCGATGATAGGAAAACCAGGTCTGGATGCTCCTCCAATCCAGGCGCAGCCTTGAACGATAACGAGGGAAGCGATCTCCTCTTCTATCACCCTCACACCATCCGGATCCTCCGGGAGTCCGCTCACCTCCTTCCCGAGGAAATAACTCACGACTGTCCTGATGGCAACGAGCAACCCGAGGATGATCAGGTCCTCAAACGTCGGTTCGAGGACAGTCTTGAGGAGATCGGCGGCAACAAAGAACTCAAGACCGATCAGGATGCGTGTGGTGAACGCCCACCTGATGTCATGGTAACTCTGCCTCCTGATCTGCATCTCCCGCACCAGGAGCCCGATGATCGCGATTATCGCACCATAGACAATAAAAAGCGCCCCAAATACCCCGAACGCCGTCCCGGCAATCTCGATAGCCGCTTCCAGAAGCGTGCCCGGGCGGGCATATCGATGCCGGTGAGGATATAGATTACCTGATCAGCAGCCCTGGGGAAGCCCGGGTTTTCGGGGGTGCCCGCCCCCTGGTGGGGTTCTCTCCGGCGTCCGGGGGATGATGATCTGATACCCATTATACCGCTCGACCACCACCGGGACGCCGTAAACCTCCTCGATGGTCTCCGCAGTCACGACCTCGGGGCCGCCGGCCGCATGGATGAGACCGTCTTTTAAGAAGATGAACCGGTCGGCGTAGCGGAGCGCCATGTTCAGGTCATGCATCGTCATCACCGCGGCGACATCATGTTCTGCTACCACGCTTCTCACAATCTCGAGAATCTCGATCTGGTTCCTGAGGTCGAGGCTGCTTGTTGGTTCGTCCAGCAGGAGCACACGCGGCTCCTGAACCAGCGCCCGGGCGATGCTCACCTTCTGGAGCTCTCCACCGCTCATCTCGTCGATGTAGCGAAGTGAGAGATCCTCGAGGCGGAGCATCCTGATCGCTGCCTCGACGATCTGGAGATCTCTCTCAGAGACATTCCACCCGATATGCGGCCGGCGGCCGAGGAGGATCGCGTCAAACGCGGTTATCCGACCTGCCTCAGACCGCTGTGGCACGTAGCCCATCCTCCGCGCGATCTCCATCCGATCAGCCGAGAGGAGGTCCAGACCCTCAACAAAGATGGATCCAGCCTTCGGCTTCAGGATGGCGTTCATGCACTTCAAGAGCGTCGTCTTCCCGACACCGTTCGGCCCCAGGATCGCGAGGGTCTGGTGTGGGCGGAGATCAAACGTGATATCCTGGATGACCGGGGCGCTCCGGTAGGTGAACACCACGCCGTCGACCTCGAGGATCATCGCCGGTACCCCCGTAAGAGCAGATAGATGAAGGTCGGTGCGCCCAGGAACGCCGTGAGCACAGCAACCGGGAGGACATAGGGCGCCACGATGACCCTGGCGACGGTGTCTGAGGCGAGGAGGAGGATCCCGCCCATCACACAGGAGCCCGGGATCAGGAAACGCTGATCATCGCCGATGACCCTTCTCACCATGTGCGGGCAGACAAGTCCTACAAAGCCGATAACTCCCAGGAACGAGACGATCACGGCGGAGACAAGTGCTGCGACGACCATCCCGATGTTGCGCACCGCCTCAACGTTGACGCCAAGCCCTTTTGCGGTCTCGTCGCCAGCATCGATCGCGTTGTAGTTCCAGCGGTTCGCAGCGAAGTAAATGGTGGCCCCTGCGACGACGAGAGCCATGATCCCGAGTTCCTGCCAGCTGGCCCGGCTGACGTCGCCGAAGGTCCAGAAGACAACCGCGGCGAGCTGGGTGTCGTCGGCGAAGTACTGAAGGAACATCGTTCCTGCCGTGAAGAGAGAGGAGATGGCAACGCCGGCGAGGATCATCACCTCGGGGGATGCCCCGCAGACCCGGGAGATCATCAGGATCACCGCGGTGGCAAGGAGACAGAAGATGAACGCCACAAACGTCGTCATGTAGGGGTTGTTGAGGGTGACGGCATCAGCGACGGTCGAATGCATCTGCCCGGTGCCGAGGAGGATGACTGAGACGGCCGCCCCGAAGGCACCGGCGTTTGATATGCCGAGTGTGAACGGCGATGCAAGCGGATTTCTGAGGATCGACTGCATGGCTACCCCAGCCACCGAGAGCCCGATCCCGGCGACGATCGCGGCAAGCGCCTGCGGGAGGCGGATGTTCCAGACGATCCGGTCAGTGCTGGAAAGTTCTTCAGCAGGGATCACGGTGGAGTGGAGGAACGCGGAAACCCGGTCGATCGTGCCGTTCACGATGGAGAGGAGTACATCGTAGGGTGGGACACCGGCCGCACCGACCGATATAGATATGATCAGGAGGAAGAAGAGGAGGACGATCCCCCCGAGGATCCAGAGGTACTTGCGCCGCACGTACCCCAGGTAGTCCTCAGGGATGATCCCGTCTGCAAAGTGCATGTCTTTTCTACCCCTCCTGCTCCATGCCAGATCCCCCTCGCGTCATCTCCTCCATCACAGTGGGATCTCTGCAAATCCGAGGTTGTTGTACTGGCTATTCAGGTCGGCAAAGACCGGTTTGCCAACGAAGAAAGTGTAGATCTCGTCTGCCTTCTCGACAGGGTCGACGTCAGCAAACCGGTCGGGGTACAGGGTCTTCCCGATGAAGTAGGCATCTGCAAGCACGGTCTCGTAGTTCGTGTTGTAGGAGTTGTAGGGAAGGACACCGTAGACCCGACCTTCCTTCGATGCAGAGAGACCCGAGAGCGCAGCATCGGTCTTCAGTTCACCGACCGCCCCACCACCATCGATCTGGAGGGTGCCGAGATCGATGAATATATACTCTGGGTCCCAGTCAACGAGCGCTTCTTTCGCGACATCGGCATGCGCCGTGCCGAGGCCGGCTGCGACGTTCTTCGCGTGCACCCAGAGGAACGGCGGGTAGGCGGGTTCGGTGGATATGATCCCGTGGGCGCCTGCCATCGAGACACCGCCGACGTAGACCCTCTTCTGTTCAGCCTCAGGGATGTCGCCGGTCCGGCGCTCAAGGTCGGCCATCGTCTCCTCGATGTAGGCGATCACCTCTTCGGCGCGGTCCTGCTTCCCAAGAACCTCGCCCATCGTGCGGAGACCACCGTACATCTCGGCCTTCTCAGCGTCGTTCCGAAGCGAGCCGTAGGGGAAGGCCACAACCGGGATACCCGTCTTCTCCTGGAGCCTGTCAGCCTCGGCAGCGCTCGTCCCATATGCCGTCCCGGTCGAACCAGTCTTAAAGATAACCTGCGGGCTGATCACGATGATCTTCTCGGGATCGTCCTTGCCCCTGAACTCGCCGATCAAGGGAAGATCCTTGAACTGCGCCCCGTAGGCGAGGGCGTAGGGACGGCCCTCTATCGCTCTATCCTTCTTCTCGATGTCGTCGACGCCGACGACAAGATCCTGACCTTGCAGATAGACGAGGTAGCGGAGACACCCCGAGCCTGAGCAGACGACGCTCTCGGGGGATAACGGGACGGTGACGTTCCGTCCGAATCCATCGGTGATCATGGTTGTCTGGCCGCTCTGAGCGACGGTCGAACCAGATTCAGTGCCGATGCACCCGGCAGCAAGTATGAGCACAATGAGGGCTGCAACTACCGCGGCCGTGAGCAATCTAGAGAATCTGAGCGATATCATACCAATATCAATAGTCGTAACATCAATTAATATACCTGACGGAAGAGGACAAACTGAATGTGATAAAATTATTATCCATAACACATATCAGATACCAAAGTAAACTCCCTGCGAACTTCCCCGTGAAGAATGCTACAACCGCCTGTAGATCAGGCTCTGGACCTGCAGAATCAGGTATGATCCTAAAGAGGGGATCCCGGGCATATCAGATGGCGCTCCCCCTCCCTGGTCCCCCCTCCGTGGCGAAGAGCCACCACGGTCCACCGCACGGGATGAGCCCGGAGGGTGGGGCTCCGCTCATAATACGTGCAGCCTCACACCACGCTTCATGAGCGCTCGTATGAAACCCCCATGAGGCGGAGCCCTCTTATGCTACACGGATGAAAACGCCTATGAGGCCGCGTTCGGCCACAGGCTCAACCGATGAAAATCACCGGGACGCAACAGCCGCTGATACATCGCGTTTGGGAACGCAACAACCCCGACTCCGTTTCCGATTTCGATGGGATTTTCATGTGAAACCCACAAGATGTTGTGGTATGCCGTACCTTATTCAGGGTGGGTGGAACAGGTTGCGCTGTCTTTGGAGTTTGAAACATCACTGCCAGGAGCAAGCGACCCCTCGTCGCTCCGGTGTTCATAGACGTATCGTTTCATCGCACGACGTAGCGAGAACTCTTTGGGTTTCTCGTGTCCGCTCTTGTTTACACCCCGCAGAAAGACCAGGATCAGCCTTGCACCGCTCCAGCCATCTCTCCGGCAGAGACCGGATCGACTCTCCCGGACGAATAATTCTTATGGGTGATCGGATCAATTCCGGACAGAGATGCCGGTCGTGCAACCCCGCATGGCCGTTCTCGCAGTGAGGAATACATATGCCGGAGAGGATGTTAACCGAATCAGAGGGATACAAACTGCTGGACGCGTGCGGGATACCTGTGCCACCTCACCGGGTGGTCACCAGCGCCGGCGACGCACGGGATGCAGCCGTGCAGATAGGTTTCCCTGTTGTCATGAAAGTCGTCTCTCCGCAGATCGTCCATAAAAGCGACGTTGGCGGAGTCATCACCGGGATCAAGAACCCTAGTGATGCCGAAACTGCATATCACACCATCATGCGGAACGCCGCCGCCCGTGCCCCGGCGGCGACAATCACCGGTATCATCGTGGAGAAGCAGATGCCTGAAGGGCTCGAGGTTCTGGTCGGCGGGAAGGTCGATCCATCGTTTGGCAAAGTCATCACATTTGGTCTCGGGGGGAAACTGGTGGAACTCCTGGAGGATGTGGCTATCCGGGTGCTCCCCGTCACCGAGGACGATATCAGGGCGATGATCCGTGAGATCAAGGGCTACCGGCTCATCCGGGGGTATCGTGGGGAGCCCCCAAAAGATGAGGAGGCGCTCGTCCAGGTTATTGCAAAGATGGCCAGCCAGTTCGCCGAAGATCCCAGAATCCAGGAGTTTGACCTCAACCCGATCGTGGTCTACGAAAAGGGGATCAGCGTCGTCGATGCGAGAATCATCGTCAATGATACCCCCGCGCCCGGGACTGCCCGCCTCAATATCGAGGTGCCCCCCGAGATCTTCTACCCCAACTCTATCGCCGTTATCGGCGCATCCGCAAGCCCGCACAAGGTAGGTTACTCCATCCTCCGGAACCTGCTCTCCTTCCCGGGGAACCTTTATCCGGTCAACCCGGTCCGTACAGAACTCTTCGGTCGCAAGACCTACCCCTCTGTAAAGGACATTCCCGGCCCGGTCGACTGGGCGGTCATCGCTGTGCCAGCGCGGCTCGTCCCGGAGGTGATGAAAGAGTGCGGGGAGAAAGGCGTTCGGCTTGCCATCATCGTTACCGCCGGGTTCCGTGAGATCGGGGGAGATGGCGTGGCTCTCGAAGAGAAGATCGTCGAGATAGCGCGCAGGCACGGCATCCGGATCACCGGCCCGAACTGTCTTGGGATCATGATGCCGCATCAGGGAATCAATGCCACGTTCGATCCGGTATCGCCGAGGGCCGGGGATGTGGCGTTCGTCTCCCAGAGCGGCGCGATCATCACCACCGTCGTAGACTGGAGTCTTCCTGAAGAGTTCGGGTTCTCGAGCGTTATCAGCGTCGGCAACCAGGCTGACCTCGGATTCGAGCACTACCTCCGGTTCGCCGAGCAGGATCCGGCTACCCGTTCAGTCGCACTCTACATCGAGGAGATCCAGGACGGGCGCGGGTTCATGGAAATCGTGCGCCAGGTCGCCGACAGGAAACCTGTAGTGGCAGTGAAGTCCGGGTCGTCCCGAAAGGGGAGGGTTGCAGCGTCATCCCATACCGGTTCGCTTGCCGGGAGCTACGATGTATATATCGCAGCGTTCAGGCAGGCGGGGGTGATCCCGGCCCGGACCCTGCGAGATGCTTTCAACCTGGCAGAGCTCCTGGCAAGCGAGGGGTACCCCCAGGGAAACCGCGCGATCGCGATCACCAGTGCGGGAGGGTTTGCCGTCCTTGCCTCTGACTACGCTGAGGCGCATGGGGTTGATATGGTTGACCTCCCTGAGGACGTGTTCCGTGAACTCAACGCGTTCCTGCCGCCATATTGGAACCACGCAAATCCCATGGATATCATCGGAGACGCCGACGCCACCCGGTTTGCCGCCCTCTTTGATGTGCTGATCCGACACCAGGACTTCTGGGATATAGCATTCGTGATCGCCGTGCCGACAACGCTCGCCGATCCTGCGCATATCGCAAACGAGATTGTCAGGTTCTCCCGGAACACGGACAAGATGGTGGTCGGCTGCATGCTTGGCGGTGACAGCATCAGGAGCGGTCTGCGTATTCTCCGGAGTTGCCGGATCCCAAACTTCTCCGAGCTTGAGGACGCGTTCAAGGCGGTGGGGAACATCCTCCGGGTCAGGACTGCGCCATCGGGTGAGCAGCATCGCCTGCCTCACGACGACCGGTGTCCTGGCGGTGGACGGTAATTTCCGCTTTCAATTCCGGAGTTCCAAAGATATTTATAACTCTTCTGCATTCCAGCGTATTGGAACCGAGACAGACCACCATCAAGGAGACAAGAGGAGATGTTATTTGAGAAGATAAAATCCGACATCCTTGCTCATAATTCATACATCATCGGGGCGGGTGGAGAGGTAGCAGTCATCGATCCAAGGCGCGACTGTCAGGTCTACACAAAGCTCGCCGAAGCCTGGAACATGAAGATTACGAAGATCTTTGAAACGCATAAAAACGAGGATTACGTCAGCGGTTCCCGGGAACTTGCCCGACCAACCGGAGCAGAGATCCTCCACGGGACACGGGAGGAGTTTGAATTCGGCACCGGTGTCAGGGAAGGAGAGACGTTCAGTCTCGGGTCGATCGAACTTGAGGTGCTGGAGACACCTGGCCACACCCCGGAGAGCATATCGCTCGTGCTGCGCGACCGGTCGGTCTCTGACGATCCACAGATGATCTTCACCGGGGATGCGCTCTTCGCAGGGGAGGTCGGGAGGACCGACCTTGCCGGCGAGGACCGACGGCAGGAGCTGGTGGAGATGCTGTATGCGAGCCTGCACGAAAAGATCCTGCCCCTCGGCGACGGCGTTATCGTCTGCCCTGCCCACGGCGCAGGTTCGATCTGCGGCGGGAAGATCAGTGACCAGGAGCACACGACCATCGGGTTTGAGGCGGCGACAAATCCGTTGCTCTCCCTGGAGAAAGAAGAGTTCGTTGAGTATAAGATGAACGAACGGCTCTATGAGCCGCCATACTTTGCAAAGATGCGGGAACTCAACAGGTCTGGCCCGCCCCTGCTCTACAACCTGCCTCATCTTCAGGCCGCATCAGCACGCGAAATCCGACCTCTCGCAGACCAGAAGGCGCAGATCGTTGATATTCGGTCACCAACGAGTTTCGCCGGCGGACATATCCCAGGAAGCATCAACATCTGGCGGGCCGGCCTCCCTCTCTTTATGGGCTACTTCCTGAACTACGAGGATCCTATCACTCTGGTCGACGACTTCAACCTGAGCCTTGACCACGTGGTGCGCCACTTTGTGCGACTCGGCTACGACAACATTGCAGGGTATCTCGCCGGCGGGTTTCCGGCCTGGTTCAAGCAGGGTGAGCGGATTGAAAGGACCGGGATCTGGTCGCCCGGCGACCTTATGGAGCACTTGGACGATCCATCGATCTCCATCCTCGATGTGCGGAATATCAATCACTGGAATGAGAAAGGGCACATCCGCGGTTCTCACCACATCTATGTCGGGCACCTCGAGGAGCACCTGAACGAGATCCCCGAGGATAAACAGATCGTCGTCTACTGCGATGCCGGATTCAAAGGAAGCCTGGCGGCAAGCATCCTGCAGAAACATGGTTTTCAGGACGTCACGAACCTGCTTGGCGGCACTATCGCCTGGGAGGCCGCGAACTACCCGCTCATCAAAGACTGACGCGGATGTCTCCCGCACGCGGGCCGGCCCTCTTCCGGCAGGACTGTTTGTGACTGCTCCCCCTTCTCTCGTCGGACATTCTGCGCGTTTTATACGTAAAGAGGGTATGTGGCAGCAGGAAACGTCCAGATCCCCGGGACAGGCAGGGGATCTGGAGGTCCTGTCAGTTAACAGGCACCCACCCCCTTTACCGCATCGGCAGGCAGCCGCCGGCCACGTCGGCGAAGATCTCCATGAACTGCTCCGGATGGTTGAGGAACGCGACGGAGCGAGGCCGCCCGATGAGGTCATAGAGCCCAATCCCTTTCTCGATGCCGAGTTCCGGGATCTCCACCGGGTTGCAGTAGCGCACCGGCGGGGCGTCGGGGTATCGAGGGTTCTTCACCAGCGCCCCGCCTTCCATCTCATAGTAGGCGGCGCCCTGCCTCTCTACATAGGGACCATAGTTACTGGAGAATTCTTTCGAGACGAGGTTTGCCATCACAAGGTCCATCCCGGCCGGATTGATCGTCACATGACCGTACCCCGGTGGGATCAGGATCTTGTCGCCCGCAGAGCCCACGACCATCACCACGTCGTCGGCATCCCGGGTCTGGAGCAGGTAGTGCCCGGTCCCGGCGAGCACCTCGTAGATCTCGGGATAGGGCACCCCCACCGGATTGAGGGTATGGTAATGCCCCTTTGTCTTGACATACTCCCCGCAGAGAGTCTGGGGAGGGATAACGGTTATGTCGTACCTGACACAGTGTTCGTGGAGCCACCGCCGGTCGTCATCACTCTTCGCCAGGTCTCGGTACATAAAATAGAGGGGCTGATCGGAGGTGCAACCTGGATCCGCGAGGACATCCCGCATCTCCTCAATCGTCCTTACCTGTGCCTCCGGTTTAGGCCCGTCCCAGTAAATCTCCATCACTCTTTCTTGCGATGCACGAGTATATAATACGCGGCCCCAGCGATGATAACTACAACAATGGTGAGGAAGATCGGATTGGTGAATAGAGCACCCGGTTTCTTCTCGAGAATCACTCTCACCTTCATGGTATCTGAGATCTTGCTGTTGTCGAGGTCGTCGCGGTAGCGGATCTCGGAATCGATCCCGTACTCCTTCAGGGTGGCGTCAGAGTCGATGCTCACTTCAAATCTCGCAGTAGCAGTCTCGCCGGGGGCAAGGTCGCCGAGGTAGGCGGTATCGTCGTTGCTGGTGAAGGGGTCGACAGCGCTGATCCGGGCCTGGGCGTTGTAGACCTTCGCCGCTCCGGTATTCTTGTAGACAACCTCGAGGATGCTCTTACCCCCTGGATAGAGCGTTGCCGGTGGAGAGACAACATCGAAGTCGATCTTCCCGCCGGTGGGGAGGCCGATCGTTACCGCCTTGGTGGTCACTGTCTTCTCCTCGTAATCCTCGTAAGTGACCACGACATCTAGCGGGTACGACTGGGGCTCGGCGTTGTCCGAGACAGAAACCTTGAACTTCACATCCACCGTCTCGCCAGGCCTAAACGTCCCGATGTAGGCGCTGCTGTCGGTGGGGATGAGTGGGCTCGCGCCGTTTCTGACAACCTTAGCGACGGCCTTGTTTCCCGTGTCGTGTCCGATGTTCTTGAGGGTCATGTAGACGTAGCCTTCAGTGCCGACGTTCAACGACTCAGACCGCACATCCAGAACCTCAATGCGGAGGTCGGGCGTAACCCGCACGGTCAGCGGAAGGACCTCGGTCTTCTTCTGGTAGTAGTAACGGAGGGTGTCTGACCCGTACTCTTCCGCCTCTCGCAGGTAGGTATAGGTCACCTCGAGCGGCAGGGTATAGGTGCCGGGTTTTGCGGAATCAGCCACCTTCACGTTGAAGGTAGCATCCCGTGCGGTGCCTCCCGGGATGTCGCTCACGAACTGCGGGTCTGTTTTGATCGTGAACGGCGCATCCTCGCTCTTGAGTGCCGCTGTAACCAGTTTCGCGGTGTTCGGCAAGTCGTCCCGGTTGATGATATCAGAGCCTACGATCTTGTGAGTATACAGGCCGCTGTTTGATATGATGACGGTAAGACTGGTGTCGGCACCTGGCGCAAATTCGTTGGTGCCGGCGATCGTTGCTGAGAGTTCGGGGTTTCCATAGAGATACTTGGCCCCTGCTGCTGCTCCAGGAATAACCAGGAGTGCCAGCAGAAGAATCAGTATCGGTACGTGCTGCCAACGCATCATCTGATCACCTTGTTGTTTTTTTAACAACAACATTTATCATTAAACGGTATATATACATGATGGATGAAACCTCCCCAGGATATACCAAACGGCCTCCTCGAATCCCTGAAATCGCTGGGACTTACGAAGTACGAAGCCCTCGTGTATATCGGACTGCTCAGAGTGGCGGGCGCGACCGCGACCAAGATTCACGAGATATCGGGCGTGCCGCGCGCATCAGTCTACCCGGTCCTCGACCGTCTCGCCCAGAAGGAACTGGTCAGCGTCTCCCACACGACACCAAAACGTTTCGAAGCGATCCCCCCCGCCCGAGGCATCAAGAACCTGATGCGCCGGATTGAGAGAGATGCGGAGAACGCCCTGGTGGCCCTCGATGCATTTTACCGCGAGAAGAATGCGGGCGGGCGGGGCAACCAGGAGCTCATATGGACCATCTACGGCGAGGAGAATATCAAGACCCGCCTTGGTGATATGTTCCGGAGCGCGGAGCGGAGCGTGGAGGTGCTGGCCGCATGGAACCTTCTTCGGGAAAATGTGCTCTCGTTACTCGAACTTATCCCTGAGTCGGTGCAGGTCGATATCGTCACCGACAACTGGAAGGGTGAGCGGCCTTCCCGGTTCAGCGTCCGCGTCTACCCCCTCGGTGCGCACTACGAGACGCACGCGCCGCCGGGAAAAGGCCTGCGATACGAGAGTTCCGGTGTCTTCCTGGTAGATGACGCCAAGGCGCTAGTCTGGCTGGGATCGGCCGGAGATCAACCATCGGCGCTCTATTCTGAGTCGGCCGGGCTTGTCCAGTTCGTCAGGCGCTATCTCACCAGCGTCACTGAGTGGGTAGCGACCGTCAGTCAGTAATCCTCAAGGTAACCCATCTCCCTGATATCGATCAGCCCTTTGAGCGCCCGGGTCACAACCGGGCGTCCCGCTTCCCTGACGGCCGCCATCGCGTTCGTGCCCCCGACCATGGCCACGCCGACGTACTGTGGGCTCACCGGGACCCCGAGCAGAGGGACGTTTGGGGAGCCAACATCCAGGACGCCAGAGAACCTGATTGCCGAGAGTTCGTCGAGGACTTCCCCCACAAGCGGTTCGGCTTCCATGTGGCACTCCCTGATGTTTGCGAGGATGTTGCCATTCCCGTGGTGCATAACATCAAGGACTGACGTGGCCTCCTGAGATATCAGGACCTCGAGAGGATCGAGCGTGGTGTCACGGTAGAGGATCATGCTCGTAAACCGCCGCGGGGCCCGTCCCTCGATCTCGACAACCCCGCCACCGATCGGGTTGACCGGGATGCCGCGCCTGAGGAGGAGGGCATCGAGGGTGATGCTACATACGGTGCAGATGGCGTGCCGGCCGTCCGGCACAGTGTAGCCGGAGACTCGCTCCCCCGGGCCGGCGATCAGGATCCGGTCACTGACGGCGATTCCCACCCGATGGGCCTCTTTCACAACAGAGATCGCGAACTCGAGGTCGTGGCTCTCGATGAACGAAAGGTTATAGATAATTGTCCCGACATTCTCCTCCGGCCGGTAGGTCACCCTGAGTGCGTACTCCTCGATACGGTGGTTGGTAAATTTCAGGGGGAGATACATTACCAGATTTCTGGTGCGGCAGGGGAAAAGAGTTACCTTCAGGGAGATCCCGGGAACCACGGGAAGCGCCGCGCCGCCTGGACGTTTCGCGTCAAGGGTTTTTCCTGGGGTACGCCGATGCATTGATCGCATACATGCCAGCATTATTGAGACCGGGCCGTGCTGTTGGGGGATTCATGTCCCGAAGATGGGGGCTTCTCATCCCCCAGCGCGAGGCGGGGCATCTTCCTGCTCGATGTCCACCGACGAGCCTCGCAGAGATAGCCAGGGGGTTTCAAATATCCAGAACCAGGAGATCTTAAGGAGTCCTCTTAACGGGATCAAGGCACCTTTGTCCCTTCAAGATCCTCGGGCCGCGGATTCCCACGACGCGAGAGGTGGGAGGAATCGGTCCTCTGCAATTCCTCATACATTTTCGCGGCGCACGGTGGAGATTAATAGCAGGTGAACGCGCAACGGTCGTCTGTGTGCGGATTCGGCTGCCAAAGGCACGAAGCGGGATTGCCCTGGAAGACTTGATGGGCATCCGCCAGCGGACTATGGTTAAGGAAGACTCAGCGCGAACGAGGCCACAAATGGGCGGGTCGTGTCGCTCCGCACTTTCACCGAGTACAGGGCCAGAAAAGAGGGTGGAGATGGTCAATGGAGCGTATACGAGTCAGCATCCATCGGCCGGAACAACCGCACAAACCCGGGCGGGGTTCCTCTGCCTCGCGTGCGGTCATGCGGAGAACGCCGATCTGAATGCAGGCGTTGGAACATCGCTACCCGGGCTCATGTCAACGCGTCTATTGCGGTCTACTCCCTGACGGGAGAAGAGGGTGGTTGACAAGATACTGCGACCTGCTGAGTCGTTCCAGTCCAATCGAGACAGACTAGAGCAGGGTATCGGGGTATCAGGTTCTCAGGCTCCCCGCCAACGCGGTATCACAAATACTGATGTCGCTTTCACGGTTCAGCAGTTCGCTCATCCCGGGTTCCCGACTCTCACTGAAATCAAGGCCGGTGCGCGGCATCGCTCCGCTCCAGCCAGACTCCCGGGGAAACAGCCCATCGACCATCCGACCCCGGAGGGAAAAATTGTTCTACTCCCCTGTGGAAAAGTATCATAGATGGAGAGTGGGATTTGGGAAAAAGCCCGGAACGTGCTGAAGCGGATACTCGAGGCAGCCTCCTATAACGTGGGTGAGGTCAACGACCCTCAGATTTTCTCCGCAATCAAAGATGATGCTGCCCTGCTGGTGCTCTGCTCTGACGATCCGGAAATGATCGCGATGTTTGATTCGATGAATTACCACCTGCACGCCGGCGGAAACAATATAGCCTGCAGGAAACTGCTTTTCACACTTGATCCAACGGTGCAGACTGAGGACTGCATCCGGTGGGGCGCTGATGAGTTCGTCCTCAACGCAGGCAGAGCCGCGCTTGCTGAGGTGCTCGGGCAGACCTTGATCCTGGACCTGAGTCGGTCGGTGCAGGAACCAGAACAGGTCAACTGGCTCACCCCGGCTATTGCCGCAGGCATGGCTGAGGAGGAAGAAGAGGAGATGGGGCCGGAGTTGCCCCATCTCCCCCTCCAGGTTAGCGAAAAGCGTGCCTGCGGCATCGCCGGGCTACATGGGTCGGCGAAATGTCGGTTCATCCCGTACTGGAGCTACACCTACGTGAGCACCGGGGAGCGTGAGGTGAAGGACCGGCTGGTCTCCTTCGAAGCCGAAGGAGCAGGGGCTATCAATGCCATCAACGGTCTGAAGATGAAACTTGACCCGGACACCATCAAGTACGGGGCGATCCCGTTCGACTCCACGATCATGTCGGCCCGGCTCGTGCAGGAAGATGTTGAGGAACAGATCGTACGCGAGGTCATCGACCGGCTCACCCAGCGGGTGCGGTTCCGCTACGAGAAGGGCGATGCCATCTTCTACGAGGAGAAGACCATCAAACCAGACAGGAACAATATCCGGGTCGATCTCAAGATGATCTACGTGCCGGTCTGGCAGGTCAGGGGTGGGAGCAGGATCGTTGAGGTCAACGGGTTCACCGGCGAGATCCTCTCGATACCGATGGACGAGGGTGTCGAACTCCTGTAGGTGGGGCCATGATCATCGTCATCGGCGGCGGACCCGCGGGAAGGATCGGGGCGATGCGCCTCGCAGAGGGTGGCTCTGAGGTCAGGCTCATCGAGAGGCGCAAGATCGGCGGACAGTGCCTGCACGACCGGTGCATGATGGTTTGCGCCTTAAACGACGTCGCCAGGCTCCTGGACTGCGCCAGGGTCATGAGGGACCTCGGGATCGTGGACACGGTCCCGGCCGTCTCTTACCCGACGGTGAAGCGGAGGATGCGCGAGATCCAGGAGAAACTCGGCCTGGTCCTCGATGCCGAGACCCGCCGGGCCGGGGTCGAGGTCGTCTACGGCGCTGAAGGCCGGGTTTCTGGTGACCGGGTCTACATCGACGACGAAGAGGTCAGGGCTGACGCGGTCCTCGCTGCCACCGGGTCACGGGCGGCGATCCCCGATGATATCCCTGGTGTCGATCTTGCCGGCGTCTACACCTACCAGACGCTCCATGCGATGGGCGACCTCCCGCGGCGCATGGCTATCATCGGCGGTGGGGTCGTGGCGGCTGAGTTTGCTCATATATTCCAGTCATTCGGGTCGGAGGTCGATATCGTCACCAGGCGTGGGCTGCTCCCTCTCCTCGACGCGAAGATGCGTTCGGCCGTGATGCGCCATGACCTCGCCGGCGTCAGCATCCATGAAGAGACTGCTGTTGCAAGCATCGAGGGGGGTGCCCGGGTCAGATCGGTCCTGCTTGGCAGCGGCGAGGAGATCGAGGCCGATGCTGTCCTGCTTGCTACTGGGCTCGTTCCCCGGTCTGAATCGCTCCAGGGGCTCAGCAAGCGGCCGGACGGGGCGGTCATCGTGGACCGTCATATGCGCACCAGCGTTGCCCGGATCTATGCCGCAGGCGATGTCATCGGCCCGCCCTACCTCACCCCCGCAGCACGGCGGGAGGGGGTGGTGGCGGCCGAGAACATCCTCGGGCACCCCACCGTCATGGACTACGCGGGTATCCCGCAGACGATGAACCTCCGCTACGACTACGCCATCGCCACGATCGGGACCGATGACGGGAGCGTCAGCCTCTCGGCTCCTGCCCCTGCCGGTCCCGGGTCGTTCTGGGACGTGGCCAGAGGCTGGAGTGGAGTTGCGCAGATCAGGGTCAACCCGGAAACCGGTCGGCTCGTCAGTGCCGCCGCCGGGGTCCCGGGCGCACCGGCTATCATCTCTTACATCGGCTACTTGATGAAACGTGGCGTCACCGTCAGCGATTTTGAGGATCTCGTTGAGGTTCACCCCTCGACCGACGGCATCTACGGACTCGCCCGCTACGCTGCCGGTCTGCTCCGGAAGAAAAAGAGTGAACCCCCCGGCTAGAGGTTCGTCAGTTACCCCCAACTCAAAGTCAGGGGGCTCCTCAGCCCATGTTCCTGAACATCTGCCCGAACTTCGGGATAAAATCTTTTTTCCTGGACATGACCCCCTCGAGCCGGCGTGGCTGCTCCCTGAGGTCGAGTCTGGTGATGATCCCCTCCTCCCCGGCGGCAAAGAGGTCGCTTGCGTTCGCGAAGACGTTTGTGAAGAGGGCAAAGAAGCAGTCGACCCCCATCGCCGTCCGCAGGCGCTCGAGTTCGGCCCGGATCTCGTCGGCACGGGTCTCTGCAAACTCAAACGATGACGTCATCACCTGCGAGACCATGATGCTCCACCCGAAGAGGTTGTAGCGCTTCATGTCCCGTGTAAGGAGTTCCTCCTTCGGGAGGGCGTCAAGGTCCATGCCCCTATGAATCAGTTCAGGCCCGTACTCGGCCGGGTCAACCCCGGCGATCTCGGCGAGGTAGTCAGCAGCCCTGATATCCACCGGTGTGGTTGTGGAGAGTTTCATCACCATCGTGTCAGAGAGGATCCCCGAGAGGAGGAGTCCGGCGGTCGATGGTGAGGGTTCGATATCGGCCTCGATAAACTTGTTCGTGACGATCGTCGAGGTCGACCCCACAGGATCATTGAGGAACTTCACCGGCTTGAGGGTGGATATCGCGCCGAGACGGTGGTGGTCGATGATCTCAAGGATATCAGCCTGCTCGATCCCATCCACGGCCTGGGAGTACTCGTTGTGGTCAAGCAGGATCACCGATTTCTGGACGTCCTGCATCAGTGTTGTCCTCGATATGAGCCCGATATGCTTGTGCCGCTCGTCGACGACACAGGCCGTTCTGAACTTTGAGTCTGAGACAACGCTCTTCGCATACTCAAGCGAGTCCTCAAGCCGGACCGTGGGGACGTCGGTCTCCATGATCATCTTCGCCGGCAGAGAAAGGCTGATCATCTTGCCGACGCTGAAGGCGTCAAGCGTCGTTGCAAGCACCGAGGTCCCTCGTGCCCGGGCGGCAGTGATCACCCGCTCACCCACCGGTGCCCCTTCGGCGATGATAAGCGCGGCGACGCCCGCTGATATCAGGGCAAGCTGCGCAGGTTCGTTATCGCCGACGATCGCGATATCATTGGGCGTCATCTGGGAGAGGGTGACGTGCAGGGCGTCGATGACGGTATAGACCCGACCTTCCTGGAGGGTCTCCCCTGCCGCTACGACCGTCCGGGCGTCGAGGATCCGGGCAAGGGTCTCAAGCGGCATCGGGACGAGCGAGAGCCGTTCTCGGGGGGCTTTCCTGACGTAGGCGCGGGCAAGCCCATACTCGCTGACGAGCCCGACCAGGGTATTATCCTCGTCGGTGATGGGCATGTTCCGCATATCATAGGTATCCATCAGGTCAGCGACATCGACTGTCGGGACGTCCTGCCCGACGCTCCTGGTATTCAACGGTATGTCAGAGACCGTGGGCTCGACGCTTGCTATATAGACCGGCGCTTTGGCGTTGAATGTCTTGAGCGCAAACTCTGTCTCGGTGTTCACCTCCCCGCACCGGGCCGGGACGTATCGACCTGGTTCGATGTGATTGCGGAGTTCAGCGTAGCCGATGACACTACAGATGCTATCGGTGTCAGGTTGCCTGTGGCCGATGATGTAAATCTTGTTCAGTTCCATTCCTCCCGTATTATCCCGGGCAGGTGACCGGTCCACCTGCCGCGGGTGCCCTGATCGGGCGGGTTCTTCTCATAGGGATATACCTCTCTGCCATCAAAGGTCTTATGCCGACCACTGCCCGCGCAGGAGCAACGTTGAAGTAGGGGTACTCATCATTCAGGGACTGTGACCGATCATCCCGAGGTCAAGCGCAACCGGCGGGGTGGGCACCAGGAGAGGAGACAACGACGAATCGTCCTGTTCCTCCACCTCCTCACCGCAGCATGCCTGCTCATCACCCCTGCAGTCGCTGGCCCGGAAGATGTGACGGTGACCTCGGTCGCGGTCGACCCCCCGGTCCTGATGCAGGGCGACTCGGGTACCCTCACGGTGGTCGTCCAGAACACCGGGCACACGAGCGTCCAGATCGGTCGGGCCAGGCTCTACGGCGACGGGATTGTCCCGGTGAGCGAGCCCTACCCCTCGGTCGGGGATATCGGTGCTGGTACCGGCAGGACGTTTTCCTTTGCCGTCCGGGCGGATGCCCCTGACGGAACCTACTACCCCGAGTTCCACATGGACTTCCGGGAGAACGGGTCTTTCCGCTATCCGGTCGCAGTCAGGGTCGATGACACCCCGCTCTCTCTCGAGATCGTCGGGAGGCCAGAGACCTTCTCCCCCGGGAGAGAGGCCACCCTCACCCTCCAGGTCGGGAACCCCCGCCCGAACGCCGCTGACGGTGTCCGGGTAACCCCGCTGGGGGAGGGTTTTGCGGTCACCCCTACGGGAGCGTTCATCGGCAACCTCGCGCCCGACGGATCCGCAACCGTCCTCTTCAACCTGACACCGGCAGATGAGACAAACGCCACCTTCCAGGTGACCTGGCGAAACGGTCCCAACACCCACACCGCCGATATCATGCTCCCGGTCTCCTTCGGCGAGGATAAACAGCGGGCAGACCTGGTTGCAAGCAACATCGAGGTTGTCCCTGAGGGGGAGATCTACCGGGCGACCGGGGATGTCGCGAACGCCGGGCTCGAACCCGCCCACTCGGTCATCGTCACCTCCGGTCCGCCCACATCCCCGACAGATCCCTACCGGGTCTACGTCGTCGGGACCCTCGACCCTGACGATGTCGCCCCGTTTGAGGTGACGTTCAGGGCCGGTGCAGAGATCAGCGAGATCCTGCTCATCATCGACTACCGCGACAGCGACGGGAACCCCTTCTCGACGACCGTGCCCGTCTCGATCAACCGGACGGCCGAGGGCGGGGTGGTAGGATCCGGGTTCCTTGCTCCGGTCGCCATCGGCGGGGTGCTGGTCCTCGTCCTTGCCGCCGGGATCGCGGTCCTCTGGTACCTCCGGAGACGGCGACGATGAGCCACGAGCCGGTCGTCAGATTCGAGGACGTCACCAGGATCTACTCCCTACCGGCCGGCGATGTTGTGGCGCTCGACCATGTCTCCCTCACGGTCGAGCCGGGCGAGTTCATCGCCGTGATGGGACCCTCAGGCTCCGGGAAATCGACCCTCCTGAACCTGATGGGATGCCTCGACGTCCCGACCACCGGGAAGATCTACTTCTCAGGTCAGGATATCTCGGAGATGAGCGACGACGAACTCACCCTCCTGCGGCGGGATCACATCGGGTTTGTCTTCCAGCAGTTCAACCTCATCCCGCTGCTATCGGCGCTCGAGAACGTCGAGTTCCCGATCATCCTCACCGCCGGCCGGGGGACGAGCAGGCAGCGGGCGACCGAGATCCTGCGGGCCATGAACCTCGACGACGCCCTCTTCTCCCACAGGCCCGGTGAACTCTCGGGCGGGCAGCAGCAGCGGGTCGCGATCGCCCGAGCGCTCGCAAATGACCCGGATTTACTCCTCTGTGACGAACCGACCGGGAACCTGGATACCAGGACCGGGACCGCGATCATGGACCTCCTTGCGGCCGAGAACCGCCGGGGAAAGACGATCGTCATGGTCACCCACGACCCCCGGATCGCCGACTACGCCCGTCGCCGGATCCAGATCGTGGATGGGAGACTGGTATGATCTTCTTCTCGTTTGCCATCCGGAACGTCAGGCGACACTGGTTTCGGTCGCTTCTCTCGGTCATCGGGATCGGCATCGGCGTCGCGGCCATCGCCTCGCTCGGGATCCTCGGGGGGAGCATCAACCTCCTCGTCGCAAACCTCATCAGCGATGTCGGGGACACCATCGTGGTCACCCCGCATACCGCCATCAGCGGAACGTTCGCCGGCGACCCCCGGACGGCTGCATACGTGACCCTCTCTTCCCAGGAGGTGGACAAGATCAGGCAGGCGGCAAGTCCCTACCAGGTGATTCCGGTGCTGCAGGGGACAGACGAGGTGAAGTTCGGTTTCGGCGAGAGCGAAGAGAGCGGATATGCCCGGGTCATCGGACTCGACCCCGAGGATGCCGCCATCCTGCTCAAACTCGAGGATGGGCGCTACCCCCGGCAGAACCAGCCGGGGGCGCTCGTCGGGACCTACCTTGCCCGGGAGTACAACCTCCGCCCCGGCTCGAGGATCACCATCGGCGGGGAGGAACTGCGGGTGGCGGGCGTGCTTGCAGAACGGGGGTTTGCCGTCGACATCAACCCTGACTACGCCATCGTTGTCACGGAGGGCTGGTACACCCATCATTTTGGCGACAGGGACGGCTATGCGATGGCGATCATCCAGGTCAGGGATATCACTGCGATCGATGAGGTGAAGGACGCGGTGGAGATGCGGCTCAACCGGCACGAGGATCAGGTCGACATCATCGAATCCCGGGAGATGCTCAGGCAGTCTCAGGCCATCTACGACCAGATAATGGCTTTCCTCCTTGGGATCGGGGGGATCGCCCTCATCGTCGCGGCCGTCAACATCCTCAACGTCATGTACATCGCGGTGACCGAACGGATCTCTGAGATCGGGATGATGCGAAGCATCGGGGTCCGCAGGCGTGAGGTTCTGAGGATCTTCCTCTACGAGGCCATGATCCTCGGTATCGCCGGGAGTGCCATCGGCGGGGTGCTCAGCGCGGTCATCGGCTACATCGTCAGCGTCGCGGTCATCGGGGTCTTCACGGCCGGAACCACCTTCGGCGAGGGGTTCGTGGTCTTCAACCTGACCGCGGTCGAGTTCATCGTCTTCGGGATGGCGTTCGGGATCGTGACAAGCGTCCTTGCCGGGTTCTACCCGGCCTGGAAGGCGGCCCGTCTCCTCCCTGTGGAGGCGATGCGCCATGCGTGATCGGATCCTGATCGACCTCGCGGTCCGGAACCTCAGGCGGAACGCGGTGCGGTCGGTCCTTGCGATGGTCGGGATCGTCATCGGGGTCCTCGCCATAGCATCACTCGGGATCCTGGGGGCCAGCCTCTCGACGCTTGTCGGGGGGCTGGTCTCGGACGTGAGCGACACCATCCTTGTCATCCCCCATGTAGCGGTGTCCAGCGGCGATCCATTTGACCCCAGGAACATTCTCGCTTCACGGATAACAGACCGGGAGGTGGCGCTCATCGAGAAAGCAGCCGGGCAGAACCGCGTAATCCCAATGTTCCGGACGGCCGAGCGGCTCACCGCCAGGGATACCTCAGGTTATGTGACGGTCTACGCGCTCCACCCTGACGACATCCCGTTTCTGCTTGACGCAGAGGCGGGGCGCTACCCGGTCCCCACGTCACCCGGGGTGATGGTGGGCGCGCTCCTCGCCGACGACCTCGATCTCACCGTGGGAAGCAGGATCGAGTTTGCGAACGAGACCGTCCGGGTCACCGGGATCGCGGCCAGGCGGGGAGTGGGGATCGATATCAGCCCGGATCACGCCGTCATCGTCACCGACGCTCGCTACCCGGATGAGGACGCAAGCATAGTGGTTGTGAAGGTCGCAGACCCCGCCGATATCGAGGAGGTGAAAGATGCCATTGCGAACCAGGTCAATCGCAGGAAGGAGAAGGTGGATATCCTGGACTCGCGGGAGGTGCTCCAGGTCTACTACGAGACGATGGACGCCATCTCCTCTCTCCTGCTCGGTATCGGTGCGGTATCGCTCTTTGTCGCGAGCGTCTCGATCCTCAACGTCATGGTCATCTCGGTCACGGAACGGACGCACGAGATCGGGCTGATGCGGAGTATCGGGGCTGAACGACGGCGGGTGCTTGTTATGTTCCTCGCCGAGGCCCTGGTCCTCGGGGTTGTGGGGAGCATCATCGGCGGGATCCTGAGTGCTCTTGTGGGTTACTACTCGAGCGCCGCCGCTTCCAGGCTCCTCGGGGGGGTTCTCGCCCCGGAGGGAGCGACAGCCATGGGAACGACGATCGCCGGCTATATCGCTTTCGGGATGGCGTTCGGAGTTCTTGCAAGCCTCGTCGCCGGGCTTTACCCGGCATGGAAAGCAGCGCATTTAAGTCCGATCGAGGCGCTCCGTTACGAATAATGGCCTTTCAGGGCAAACTCAGGTCAGCCTGAGATCAGGATGCAGGGTTTTCTCTGTCGAGGGAGGTATGAGAAGGGGGTGGGGTGTCGGTGAAGAACGATTGCTCTTTGTCCTGTAGTGTGAACTACCCCGCGCTGAAGGACGGGGTCTTCCCGCTCATGCCGCCGCGAACCCCGCAAGATAAGTTTGAACCTGAGCACACCAAGAAGGTCCTGGACCTCCTGGAAACGCTTTGAGTATCCCGCCGACGTGAAGGTTCACCAGCGCTACATCCTCACTGGGAGGCACATGTCGATTGCTGTCTTTGAAGCCCCCGATGCAGGTTCTATCCTGAAGATCACCGCGTCGTTCGTCCATACGAGATCGCACATGTCGCGCCGGCGATGCCGCTCGATGAGGCGATCAAGGCGATCTGACCGGTATTATGGATTTCTGGGGGGAGAAAACAACTCTCTTTCTGGCTCATGCATAAAGGGCGCGGCGGAGGCGGGACCTCTCTCCCCGCCCACCCACATGGTAGATGGCGCCACCATCCCCGACCATCGCCCTGCTCCTCAGACGATCACCCACCCACCACACCGGCGGCCAATCCCCCCACCACGAGGGTTTCAAAACGGGCCGGACCTTCATGACCCTCCTGACCTCGAAAACTCCTCTCAGCCGGGCGCAAAAAATCTGCGCGGTTCTCCGGGATCCTGATCCCGTCCCCACATCAGGGAAAGATCCTGCTTCCGGGATGACGCCCGCCCCCCCACACCCCGGGCTGCAGGAATCCAGCTGATCCGCCCAAGCCAGGTTCCTGTACGTTTCTGGCTGGAAGATCTTCGCTCTTTCCCGGCATTTCCATCCCGGGGATCTTTGCGTAATTTCATGGTCCCTGAGATCGGAAACTCTTATGAGCACTCACAGGATGATAGACTCTATATCAAGAAGTGCTCTGACCCTCACCCGGTCCTCCTCAATACGATACCAATACCCAAGTTGCGTGGAACGAATGTTACAGATGATTACGTGGCTCGACAAAAATTTCAGCTCGCTTCAGCCTACGCGGGCGATTATCATGAGGGCGCTGCGCCACCTGCGTCCCGCAGATCGAAAAAAACTCTTCTCTGAAGATATACCTGAGATGCGGACTGCTGAAGGGCGGTGGTTTGAGGCGATCATCTACGAGATGATCCTCGATCTCTCGCTCCAGACCGATCTCATTCGCGCCGTCGTGGCACGGGGAGCTGATGGTCCCGCCAGAGTCAGACGTGCCCAACTGGGTCAGAACGGTCTCTTCTACTCAAACATCGGAGATATCAAAGTCCGGGGAAACGGCCAGGACCTCGCCGAAGTCGACCTGATGCTCGTTGATCATACAGGGGCGCTGACGTTTGGGGAGATCATCACCTCGCCTGCCGACTTAAAAGAGCTCGAAGAGGAGATCCACTACAAGAAACAACTCCTCGGCTACCTCTACGGACAACCGACCGTGCCGTTTCTCCTCATCTCCTCAGTCGATATCTCCCGGACTGCCGTCGTCCGCCGCCTTCTCAAGGAGCCTGACAATATCCTCCTCACCACCGCCACCTGTGAAGACTTAAAAACCCTGATTCAACCTCGTGACCTGAGACGGAGCCCGCCCCGGAAGATCCGACACAAGAAATTGATATCAGTATCCAGTATCGCTCCCCGGCGACCGTTCGACTACAAAAAACTCCACGACAAACGGATGCAGAGCATCATCGACGCCGTCACCTCAGGCGGGGGTATCGAACAACTGGGCGCACCGGACGAGATCCCCCCGATCGTAAAGAAGGTTCTCTTCGGGGGACTCTACCCCTCTGCCATCCGGATGCTTGACGCCCGGTATCCCATTCGTATCAAAGGGAAGACCTATGGTCCAGATGCGATCCAGGAGCAGTTCTCAAAAGTCGTCCTGGCCGTGAACATCCCTGAGTACAAACCGATCATCTACCTCCGACGACGGAACAAGAAGGAGTATCTCAAGATGGTGCCCAACAACCGATCAGGGGGGTTCAAGTTCGAGAGCCGTCGGACACCCCATATGGCCGGATTCTTCCTCTGGCTGGAGTCTGTTAAGCCGTCGCTCGGGGCTGAGCTGACACGGGAGCTCCTGGATGCGTTCTCCGCGGTCCATGCTCCAGAGACAAAGACGACCTGAGGACCGTAAAGTGCCTATGGGACGGAAACGCCTATGTTTACAAATTACTATGATCCCAGGGAGGTGTGGCCAGGATGGACCTGATAGCCGGGATCGCCGAATTCGCAGCCTTTAGCCTGGTCTCGATCGCGTCGATCGTCGCGGTGATGAACCCGGCCTCTACGATCGCGGTCTACACGGCGCTCACCGAGGGGATGGGCGGAGTTGAGCGCCGGAAGATCATCCACTCTTCGATGAAGATCGCCTTCATCGTGCTCGCTTTCTTCGCCCTCACCGGGCAGCTGATCTTTACGATCTTCAATATCACCATTCCGGCGTTCCAGATCGCCGGCGGCATCCTCCTGATCAGCGTGGCGACCGGGATGCTCGACACAAAAGGGGGCGAGACCTACTCGCCCGAGGAACTGGAGAACATCGCCGTCGTCCCGCTGGCCTTCCCGCTTTCATGCGGCCCGGGGACGATTACAACGGTGATCCTGCTCGCATCAGGCCCTGAGGGTCTAGCCGGGACCGTCGCTGTCTTTGCAGGGATCATCATCGCTCTCGCCATCTCCTACGTCGGGATGCTCTACGGGCCGATGGTCTTTTCCTACGTCGGGGAGGAAGGGTTGCGGGTCGTCCCGAAACTCCTGGCAGTCGTCGTCCTTGCCATCGCCATCCAGTTTATCATCAACGGGATCGCGGCGGCGATGCCCCAGATCCTCAGCAGCATCGATCTCAGCGGGCTGCTATGACCGATATCCAGATCACGCTCATCCAGGCACTCCAGGCTCATGCGGCGCGGTTTGCCGTCCCCATGCTTCTCTTCTCTTTTCTCGGGCAACCAGAGTTCTTCCTGCTCGTCATCGCGCTCATCTACTGGTACCTGAACCCGCGCCTCGGGCTCCGTCTGGGGCTGCTCATGGGGATCTCAGGGGCGCTCTCAGGGGCGCTGAAGATTGCGTTCCACCTTCCCCGCCCCTACTGGGTCAGTCCCGAGGTTCGGGCGCTTGCGAGCCACCCGTCGTTCGGCCTCCCTTCAGGTCATGCCCAGGGGGCGATGACGTTCTGGGGTATGATCGCAGCCGAGTCCCGACGCCGGTGGGTTTCTGTCCTCGTGGTTGTCCTGATCATCCTCATCGGCGCATCACGTATCTTTCTCGGTGTCCACTTCCCGGCTGACGTCATCGCCGGGTTTGCGTTCGGTCTTGTCATTCTCATCGGGTTCCTTGTCCTCGAGGAGCCAGTGGGCCGCCGCATTACCACCCTCCCGGTTTCCTGGCAGATCCTGCTCGCGTTTACAGGTTCCATCGCCCTGGCTCTGATCTCGTTCGCCGCCCTCGCGGCTCTCGGTGATTGGGAGGTCCCCGCAACCTGGGTGGAGGGGGCGCTTGAGCGGTCAGGGCAGCCGATCTACCCGCTCGATCCCCGGGACGGCGTGACGGCGGCAGGGTTCTTCTTCGGGTTTGCTGCAGGAGCGGCGGCCGTAGGGCCCCGGCAGGCGAGCGTCTGCATTACCAGCCGGACCGCCCGGAAGAGATCACTCCGCCTCATCTGCTGCGTCTCAGGACTCCTCGTGACCGGGGTGGTCTGGTTCGGGCTCGGGCTCCTCGTCCAGCCCGACCCCACCCCGGGCGCATATATCCTTCAGTACATCAGGGCTGCCGCCGCTGCCGCCTGGGTCTCCTGCGGCGCCCTGATGGTCTTTGCCCACCTCTACGCTGACGCTGATGGCCAGTGATCTGAGGGGAGAGCGACCTCCCTGGTCGGTGGCAGGACCCCTCCATCGGTATGTTCGAGGTCCCCTACAGAGCCCATACTCTTTTTCATCTCCCAGAACCCATCTCTTCCTATGCTTGTAGAGGGGATAGCCCTGGGCTGGATTCTGATTGTGCTGGGGGCAGTGCTGCTCCTGATCGAGGTCCACCAACCCGGGTTCTTCATTGCTGTCCCCGCCACGGTCTTGATCATCCTTGGTATCCTTCTCCTCCTCGGAGTAGACATTCTTACCTCTCCCTGGGGGCTCATCGGCGGGGTCCTGGCAGCGATCGGTGCGGCTTTGGTCACCGTCTGGATCTACAGCCGTCTTACGCCCGAGAAGAAGCCGCCCGTGACCCTCTCCCGGGACTCGCTCGTCGGTCTTGAAGGGATAGTGATCCGGGAAGTCGACGCTGAGACGCTCGCGGGGAAGGTCAGGATCGGGAGCATGGAGTGGAGCGCACGTTCAGAGTCTGGCACTATTCCAGCCGGCCGGAAGGTCGTCGTCGTCCACTCCGAAGGCGTGCATATCGTCGTGAAGGAGGTAGTCTGAGATGGCAGTTATAGGAGCGGTCCCCTGGACCGGATTGATAACCATATTTTTGATCGTCGTCATCGTCATCGTCTTTACCAGCGGTGTGGTGATTATACAGCCATACGAGCAGGGACTTCAGGTCCGACTGGGGCAGTACATCGGAAGGATGAACCCCGGGTTCCGATGGGTGATCCCCTTGATCACGGAGGTCGTGAAACTCGACCTCCGGACGGAGGTAATGGATGTCCCGCGGCAGGAGGTCATCACGAAGGACAACTCCCCGACGAATGTGGATGCGATCGTCTATGTCCGGGTGATCGATCCCGAGAAGGCCTACTTTGAGGTGATGAACTACCGGGCGGCGACGGTTGCGCTGGCGCAGACAAGTCTGCGTGGGATCATCGGTGACATGGAGCTCGACGAGATCCTCTACAACCGGGACATCATCAACGCCCGCCTCCGTGATATCCTGGATCAGGAGACCGATGCCTGGGGCGTGAAGGTCGAACGAGTGGAGATCAAGGAAGTCGACCCGGTCGGCCCGGTCAAGCAGGCGATGACCGAACAGACCGCGGCCGAGCGGGAGCGGCGCGCCGCGATCCTCAGGGCCGACGGCGAGAAGCGGTCGGCGATCCTGCGGGCTGAAGGGAAGCGGCAGAGCATTATCCTGGAGGCTGAGGGAGAGCGGCAGAGCAAGATCCTGCGGGCCCAGGGTGATCGGACCTCCCAGATTCTGCAGGCACAGGGTAAGGCACAGGGGCTGCGCATCATATCAGTCGGCGCCCGGCCGCTGGATCGACGGGCGATCACGGTCCTCTCTCTCGACACCCTGAAGCAGATGGCCGACGGCCAGGCGACAAAGATCATATTCCCGTTCGAGGTCTCGAGCGTTGTGAAGCAGGCCGCCGAGTACCTTGGGGCCACAGTCGAGGCTCCAGAGGTCCCCGAAGGAACGGAAGTACCCCCTGAGGACATTCTCGGGGAGATCCCGAGCAAGGAAGAGCTCAGGGCTGCGGAGGAAGCGGCAAGGGTCCCCGATATCGATATCGAGAAGGAGATGCAGAAGAAACCACGGGAACTGGAGGAGAGGGAGGAGGGGCGGTAGACTTCCTCCCCAGCTGTCCCCCACCTTCGGGCGCGATCGACCACCACGGCTCACCGCTACGTCGGCAAGCCGGGAACTCCGGCGGAGACCAGATCCTGTCCACTACTGGAGAGCATTGTATGTCAACTACTCCCAGCTCAAGTCAGGGGGCTCCTCCTCGGCCAATGATCCTTGAAGATTCACACCCCTTCGCGTCCTTCGCGGCAAGCCGTTTGACCGGTGCCGCCTCACGCACAAAAGAGAGCTACTCGCAAGAGAAGATAGTTCGATGCACCACCCGCCGCCCCCTGGCCAACAGACAACGGCGGCGGCAATCTCCTCCCAGGAGGGATACAAGAAAACCATTTTTATGAAATTTAGGATCAAAACCACATGATGCCCCGTGAGTCACGGGCATATCGGATGAAAATAGTTGGGTGGCTAATTTTCATGGGGTAGAGAAGGCTGACCCCCCTCTTTGAGATCCGATCCCGTGTTCAAAACTAACCCAGCCATTGTCTCGGAAGCATACCTGCATCAGCGTATACAAAACATGCTTCCGGGTGATCGTGGCTAAATATCTTAAGCGAAAACGGCCTATAATGGTAGTAGCACCACTGGTGGACGCGCTGTATCGCACCATTGAAATGGCGGCGATTAACCATTGCGGAAGAAACTGGCTCCTGGAAACACGTCACAGCAGTGCTCGTGATGGATCGGGATCAGAGCGCGGGCGACCAATATTATGAGATTGGGAGTGCAATCTTCGGGACGAATTACCCCAGATGCCCCACATCAGTGGGGGAGCAGTCACAGAAATTTTATAAAGTATAAATACTATAGACACCTCACGCTCTCTATGAGCAAAACTTTCTCTCGTAGCCTTGCCAGGAAGAAAGTGATGAGTAATGATGGCATGCTCATCGGGACCGTCAGGAATGTTATGGTCGACCTTGACACGGGGCAGATTATCGACCTGATCATCAAGCCTGACGACACGTTCAGGACAGATGGTTACAGGATGGATGGAGACAGGATGTTCGTGCCGTTTGAGGCGGTAAAGGATATAAAAGACTATATCGTCGTCGACCGCTACCTGTTGAAGAGATCGGGATAATATTTTTTCACTGCTTCTACAAAACCGTCCCCATACCCCTCGCGGGATACCCAGTTCGCCGCTGACCGGACCGATTCCGGGGCGTTTGCAACCGCGACACCGACACCCGCGGCCCTGAGCATCTCGGTATCGTTCTCCGAATCCCCGATAGCCAGGATATCGTCCAGATGGAGACCCATATCCTCGGCGAGATTCCGCATCGCTGTTCCCTTGCTCACGCCCGGGTCCTGGAGGTGGATCGCAAACCCTGTATCCAGAACCCGGACAGGGAGGCGGTAGTCACAGACGACTGCTCTTGCATCGTCGGGGTCGATATTCCGTGCGAAGGCCACATCGGCGAAGCGGTAGCGCGCGCTGAGGAGTTCAAGCCTGACACCCTCCATGGCGAAATGATCCCTGAGGACCTCAAACGCTTCCAGGCAGACCTGCTGGTCACCAGGAATGTGGAGGGTGCCCCAAAACCACCTCCGGTAGACACCACCATTCTCGGCGATGATGGTTCCATCTGTCCCGATCATCTTACAGAGTCCGTCCATGAAGCAGACGGTGTTTCCGCTTGCAAGCACCACCTCGATGTCGGCATCGACGAGAGTTCGGAGAGCCCCGATGGCTCGTGTGTTGATGCGTCGCCGCCGATCGGTGATGGTGCCGTCGACATCGGTTACGAGCGCCCTCAGCACTGCTTGAGCCCCGCCTGTTCGACCATGAACGCCGCCTCACCCTCGGGAAGGTTAGGACTGTCCACCAGGCGCGCGACCCGCTTGCCACCCTTGCTCTTGCGGAGGTAGAGCCGGAAGGTTGCGGTGTGCCCGACGATGTTGCCGCCGATCGGCTTTGTAGGATCGCCGAAGAGGACGGCCGGGTTCGACATCACCTGGTTGGTCACGAGACCGACGGCGTTGTGATCGTCGATCAGTTTGAGCAGGTCGTGCATATGGCGGTTCAGTTTCTGCTGCCGGGCAGCAAGGGTGCCACGCCCTGCGTACTCCGAACGGAAGAGGGACGTCAACGAATCTATGACAAAGAGTTTTACCGGGTATTCGGAGTTGCGCAGGTTGTTTGCAAGCTCTCGTGCAGTATCTAGAAGCAGCATCTGGTGGTCGGAACTGTGCGCCCGGGCGACGTGGATCCGCTCGAGGACTTCTTCGATCGGGCCGATATCCACATCCACAGGGAGTCCGTTGACCATCTGCTCAATACGCTCCGGGCGGAACGTGTTCTCGGTATCGACGTAGATGACACTCCCATGTAAGCCCCCGAACTCCTCGGGAAGCTGGACGTTGACGGCCATCTGATGGACGAGCTGGCTCTTCCCAGACCCAAACTCCCCATAAACCTCAGTTATTGCCTGTGTCTCAAGACCCCCACCGACCAGTTCGTCGAACTCGGGGACCAGCGTCTTCAGTTTCTTGACATTTTTTCTCTTATCCAGGATATCCCGGCCTGTCTTGAAGCCTCCGATATCCGCCATCTTTCGGGCGGCCAGGATCACCTTCTTGGCAGTCCCCTCGCCGATCTCCGCCGCCTCGGCGAGATCCGCTGTGATGGCCGTTGCAACGCTCTCGACGGTTCCATAGCCAGCCTCGCGGAGTTTATCGGCGGTGGCTGGCCCTACTCCAGGTAGATCTTCAAGATCAATCTCTGACATATCAATCCTCACTTGATCTCTTGTGTGGTTCTACTGCGATATACTAAGAGTGTATGACAGGAAACGTGAACTACCCCGCGCTCTCGGGCGGGGCTTCCTGCTTCATCCTCCTCCCCCTCGGGAGCGAGTCCCCAGGCTCGACGGTGCGTTCCACACCTGATATTACCCCAACAAGATTCTGATCTTGGAGGGCGAACGTCTTGATATTGATCGCCGCGTTGATGTCACGGTCATGATGAGTACCGCAATCCGGACAGACCCACTCCCGATGCGAGAGTTTGAGATCCCGGTTGAGATACCCACATCGATTACAGATTTTCGAGGAGGGATCGAATCTCCCGATCTTCAGGAGAGTCTTCCCATACTTCAGGCATTTGTAATCGAGCATCGTGAAGAACTTACTCCAGGACACATCACTGATACTCTGTGCGAGGCAATGGTTCTTCTGCATTCCAGCAACGTTCAACGATTCCACTGCAATA
>FZPS01000174.1_pt46 | contig 37036 bp, 31 predicted proteins | sample 1817821 | NCBI WGS metagenome assembly FZPS01 (sample SAMEA104158645, study PRJEB21678) | metagenome | place: Germany | collected 2015-04-21 | reverse complement strand
CGGCATCGTGTTTCCGACGGTGCCGCCGGGCACGGGTCGCTGCCGGGTGATGCTTAGCGCGAGCCACACGAAAGAAGATCTTGATTTTGCTCTTAACGCTTTTTCGGCTGCCGGAAGAAAGCTGAATATTATAAAATAAGAAAGGAGACGGTCAAACCCGATTTATGAAATTACCTAAACAAATGATCGTCGCCCATCGCGGCGCTTCGGGACTTGTCGAACACGAAAATACCATCGATGCCTTTCAAAAGGCGATCGATGTCGGCGCCGACTGTATCGAATGTGACGTTCGCCGGACGAAAGACGGCGTCATGATCATTTTTCATGACGAACTGATTAACGGCGTTCCCGTAAACGAGTTAACCCATCGGGAGATCTTGGATATTACCGGTTATCACGTTCCCACGTTGGAAGAGACTTTGGAATTTGTAAAAGGGAAAATATTGATCGATATCGAGCTTAAAGAAGGCGGTTACGAGGAAGAAGCCGTCGCCTTGATTCAAAAGCACTTAAAGAACGACGAGTTTTATATCCGCTCGTTTTTAGACAAAACTGTGCGAAAGGTGAAAAAAATAGACAAAACAATCACTACGGCGTTGCTCTTGGGTTTGGAACATCCGAAAAATGTGCTCTTAACCCGCCTTTCGGAACTATTCCCTTTTTTCCGTATTCTAAAAACAAAATGCGATATTGTCTCGCCATATTATAGATTGTTAAAACTGGGGTTTGTTACGAGAATGCGGATCCTCGGCAGGCGGGTGTCCGTTTGGACGGTGGATGACGAGCCGCTTATGAAAGTATTATTGAAAAAAAAGAAGGTCGACTCGCTCGTGACGAATTATCCCGACGTCGCCCTTCGGATACTCGATAGAAATAATGATACCAAGAAGTAGCGTTTGCTTCTTGGTTTTTTATTTTCTTTCTTTTTATTTAAGGCAACCTTTTACTGGGACTGGCATATTGAGAAGTAATATGATATAATTTTTAAAAAAGTATAAATTGTCGGACCAAAAAAGATTTTTTTGTTGTCTAGTATAGTGAGACATCCACATATATCTTTTTTGGTTTAATTGAGGTATATGTGTATGAGGAAATTAATCAAAGACCTGAGATTGCGAAAGGAACACGCTTTCGAAACGGTATATTATCAGTACTATAAGTTGGTTTATTTCGTAGCCTTTTCCATGGTAAAAGACCGCGAAGTTGCTGAAGAAGTAGTCCAGGACACTTTTGTGAAAATGATGGAGAATATCCATCAGTATCGGGGGAAGGGGGAATTTAAATCTTGGTTGTTGAGCATTACTCGTAATTTGGCGCGAAACGCGATCAAAAATCGAAAAAGGTTTCAACAGCGCTATAGTTATGATGACGAGTTAGTCGGAAGTTATAAGGACGAATCCGCAAACCTTTCGAATCTAATGATGGAAATCAAGGAGTGTTTGGATGATTTCGAAGCCGCGATAATACTATATCATGTCATTTACGAGTTTACTTTTGAGAAAACGGCTTCCGAATTGAATACCACCATTAGCGTGGTGAAAAAGACTTATTACAAAGCTATAAAAATTTTAAAGGAATATTATCGTGGGGAAAAAGATGAGTGAAAAAAAAGTAAAAGAGAGATTAATCACACGATTTTGTGATTCTTTAGAGGAAATTAACGTTACCGATAATTACGCCGCGACCGTGCGGAAACTTGAAAGTAACGGGATGGCGCTTGTTAGAACCGCGCCCAAAAGACCGAACATGTTCGCTTACACTTACTCTTTGCTTTTAGTTTCCTTGTGTTTGCTCGCCGGGTTCATCGGTTTTAATATCGGAGTTAAAAGCGATGATTTAGAATTGATTAGTGCGTCAATGATAGATTATTTAGAGGATAACTGTGAAAAATACTATCATCAACCGATATTAACGGGACATTATACAATAGGTGATTATATTTATGTTTGCATTGGCTTGGTTAGGGAAGGAAACGAATTAGGGGTGAATTATTTTTATCATTTGGCTTATTTTGACATGAACTTGGAAACCGTCTTTAAAAATCTCACCACGGGAAAAGAAATTACAGTATTAAGTATGCCCTTTTTTGGAAATTTATCGGATTTGTTAAACATTGATGACGGAGATGAGATCCTGATCGAAATCAGGGGAGATGAAGAGATTAAGCAATATTCTTTTATCGCCTATCACGATCTTCATATGAAATTAATAGAAAAATAAAAAAAGTTAAAATAATTGGAACGAAATCTTGATTTTTGTTGTCTAGTATAGTGATAGGCCGTATTGACTGAATATTTTTTGGGGAGAAATTTATGAGAAAATTTCTAAGCAATGTTTTGATAATTATTTCACTACTATTTATCTCCGGCTATAAGGTTGAAATAAAGAACAACGCCTTGCCTTTCGGTAAGGAGATGATCTTGGAAGAAGAGGAGGAAAAACTCGTCTTTGAGACATCCGATAGCGCGATTCAAGCGGAGAGCGCTTCAGGGGAAATCGCCGATAAACTTAACGATGTCAGCGATTACGTAAGCGTTGCTGTCGAATTGGATGATTGGTTTGATGAAGCGATCGAAGAGCCCGATTATCCCGTATCGGTTGAAGAGGCTCAGAAAATCGTTAAAGAGCATAGGGAAAAAGTTAAAGCTCATTATACAAAAGAAAATGAGCGCATGGTAAGAGAATTGGGACTTGGTTTTTTGGAAGCGGAAGTAGAGATAAGCAGATATACAAATTTTGTGTTTTTAAACTATGGGGACAAAGCTCTTAGTGATTTTCATATCGATCGATTCAAAACCATATCAAGGAACAATCGCGTTAATAAGGTATATGTCCGGAGCGGACAACTGAAAAGGGATCGGCATGAGGTTCATTTTGCGAAATTAAAAACTTATGTTGAGCCGTTCGTTTTGAATCATCCCGAATATGACGGGTCCGGAATTACCGTTGGCGTTTTTGATGTCGGGATTATTGATAAAAATCACCCCAACTTTGCCGGTACCGATTACTTGATTCGCGATGAATGGTGGTATCCTGAAACGGTACATGAACACGCCACCACGGTTGGTTTGACAATCGCCGGTGATATCGGCATCGCGCCCAGGGCGCGTTTGCTGAGCGTCGAACATTTCATAAGCTGGTCAGGTCCGATTGAGTGGCTGTTGGATCACGGCGCGAATATAATCAATATTAGTTTCACTGACAGGGCGACTCCCGGAACATATACCTCTGACGCCGCGTACCTTGATTACGTTGTCCGTAACAACAGCGTTCTTATTGTCGGTAGCGCCGGGAATCGCGGGAGTCCGGATAAAGGCCGCGATCACAAAGTCACCTCACCCAAGACCGGTTTTAACGTCATTACCGTGGGCGCGACAAATTGGCATGGTTATCCTTTGGGTTACTCATCGCATATCACAGACTTCTTAATTAGCAAACCCAACCTTTCCGCCCCGGCAGAGTTAATTCATTATCCGGGCTTTAACGGAAAAGAGTTTGGCGGCACCAGTTACGCGGCGGCGATAGTATCGGGTATCAGCGCCCTGGTAATGCAGTCCGATTCGCGTTATATAATTGTTCCGCATCTGTTGGGAGCCAATTTGGCGGCTACCGCCACGCCCAGCTATTTCGCAAGCACGTATGATTCTTCCGGATACGAAAGCGTAATTGGAGCAGGAATCGTTAATTGTGAATTGGCAGTCACCAATAAATACAGAACAATCTGTTTTTACAACAATACCGACAAACAAGGACAAGTAATCCTCAGTCGTAAAGTCAAGTTGGAAGGTAATAAGAGAGTTAAAATCGTGTTTTACTCGCTCGTTAATTCCGATAAGTCAACAAATATCAAAACGACTGATTACGATTTGTACTTGAAAACGGAAAGCGGCTATACTCTAGCGATGTCGCTTTCGTCATACAGTAACACGGAATTAATTGATTATGTAATTTCCACAACTGGTTATTACTATATAGAAATAGTACAATACGGCAGCAAAAAGACATCTTTAAAAGATTATTGCGCCTACTCTTATTGCCAGTTTGACCCCGGATTTGATTCTTTGAGTTAGCCGATATTTATGGAGGCAGAACAAAAAGACCGCTTTTTGCGGTCTTTTATTATAGTTTTTCAAGTTGATATATTTTTGAGTATTTGCGGACAAGATATCGCAGGTAGTATTTTGGTTGGAAATTACCGCGCGCCACCGTTTTAAACAGCTTTTTAGGTTCCATGGAAGCCCCGTGGCGATGTAGGTTGTTTTTTAACCAAAGATTTATCTCCTCGGTGTTTTTATTCTTGAGGGATTTTAAAACTTTAAAATCTTTATTCATTGTCCGGAAGATTTGCGCGGCGTAGGCCGAACCCAAAGCATAGGTCGGGAAGTAACCGAACATACCCGTGGCCCAGTGAATATCCTGCAAGACGCCGGCGCTATCGTCGGGGACGTCCAGGCCGAGGTATTCTTTCACTTTGGCGTTCCAAATCGAGGGAATGTCCTTTACTTCGATTTGGCCGGCGAACAAATCTTTTTCAATTTCGTATCTAATCATAATATGAATCGGATAAGTTAGTTCGTCGGCTTCCGTTCTGATAAGAGAAGGTTTGACTAAATTTATATGCCGATAAAAATCCCTTAGTTTAATGTTTTTCAGTTGTTTTTTAAAGATTGTCTTTAACACGGGGAAATGCTGTTTCCAGAATTCTCTGGAGCGTCCGACGATATTTTCATAGAAACGCGATTGCGATTCGTGAAGCGCCATCGAGCCGCCGCCCCATATTAATGTGTTTTCAAGCTCGGGATTTACCTGCTGTTCGTATATGGCGTGGCCGAGCTCGTGGATTGCGGAAAAGAGGGCGATGGTCAAGTCGCTTTCGTCGTAATTTACGGTGTAGCGGACATCGGAGGGCGCGAACCCTGAAGTAAAAGGGTGCGCGCTTTCTTTTCTCAACCCGCGAGTTTTATCATATTGCAACACCGTTTCCAAATAATGAATGAATTCTTTTTGTTTTGAAACCGGGTAGGTTTGGTTTGTGAAAGCGTCGTTATAGTCAAGTTTGCGAGAGGTTATCGTTTTGATAAACGGGACAAGCGTTTCTTTTAATTCGGAAAAGAAGCGGTCATAGTTTTTTGCCTTAAACCCTTTCTCGAAATCATCGAGAAGGACATCGTAGCCCGCTATTCTTGTTGTTTCCAGGCGCTTGATGAATTTCTTTTTGTAATTAACGATTTTCTCCAAGGTAGGCTGAAAAATGGAAAAATCGGCCGCGTTTTTTGCTTTTTCCCATGTTCTCGCGCTAACCGCCAGGAGTTTCTTATATTCTACAAATTCCTTAAACGGTATCTTCCTGATTTTCGTCAGGTTGCGTTTAAAAACCGTGATTTCATGTCTAAGGAGCGGGTTCAGGTCGTTTTTGTTTTTATATAACTGGTTAACGACTAAGAATGTTTCCCTTGAGGTTTGAATTTTGTATAATTCGCCGCTTAAGACGCCGATTTGCCTGGCCCGGTTTTCGAAACAACCCTCGGGGGCTTCGGTTTCGGAGTCCCAATTGATAACGGAGAGAGCATAGCGATAGGCGTTGATTTTTCCCCTGATCTCTTCATACAGCTTTAAAGTTTTTGTCATAGTAGCTTCACCATAGTTATTATACCATTTATAAACAATTATTAAACAAAAAATATTAAATTTTAGACAAATTTGCGTTAAAATCGGAAAAAGAGTATAATATTTGTTATGAAAGACTTAGTAACGGCTTTTAGATCGCTGCGATTGTTAATTAAAAAATATCCTTGGATTATACTGACCCAAGCAATCGACATTATCGCCGGGGTAGCCGTGACGGTAATCCCGATTAGGATTGTTTCGGATATTGCCGGAGTTTACGAGACGGGAGGGAAATTTTCCGACATTTTGCCGGCCGTTTTTTTGTATTTGTTTATCCTTTTCGCGATCGGGATAATCGTTTTGATTAATAATTTCGCGCAAAACTATATTAACCGTAATTTCAAGGTCGAAGTGGCCACAATGCTCTACCGGAAACTTGATTCCGTGGATTACGAGTTTCATGAAAATCCGCAGTTTTTAAACAATTACACGCGCGCCTTGGAATACGGTCCCGAGTATATCTACGCGAGCGCGATTTACCAGTTGACATTAATTAAAGTAATCGCGCAAAGCCTGAGCGTTTTTGTCGTAATCTTCTCGATTCATTATCTTACGGTTGTCTATGCCGTCGCGACAGGCGTAGTATATTTTTTCATTAAACACCGCGTCAGTAAAATCAACTTCCGGTTCCGGGGAGAAATTCAACCCCTGTACCGGAAAAACTATTATTATAACCGCGTTTTTTTCCTTAAGGATTCGGCCGCCGATTTAAAAATGACTAATGTCGGGGACTTGATGATCGAAAATCACCGCTCGCTCGGTCGCGAGCAAGTCGCCGTTTATAAGAAATACGCCGCCAGGAGCAGTTTCCTTGATTTTCTCGGCGCCCTCGCCATCGACTTGATTTATCCGATCGTCCTGGGGATAGTCGTTTATTTTACCCTATCTTCGATCACCCTGTCTTCTTTTCTCGGCCTCACGGTCGCCGCCACAAAACTCTCGAACTTGATATCGGTTTTCGTGAATCATCTCGCCAATCTCGAGTCCCATGTGATTGAGGCCGCCGTATCGTTTGAGGTCTTGGCGATGACCTCGCGCATCGAGGGGCGGGGCGGGCTTCCGGTTCTCGAGGTGCGCGATATCGTCGTCGAAAACGCGACGTTCGGTTATGACGAGGGAGCGGATATATTGCGGGGGGTGAGCCTCGAGATTAAAAAAGGCGAAAAGATCGCGATTGTCGGCGCTAACGGTTCCGGGAAAACGACGTTAGTGAAGTTGCTCTTACGGCTCTATGACGTAAAAGGCGGCGCGATAAAGATTAACGGCGATAATTATCTCGACGTTGACACGACATCGCTCCGGACAAAAATCGGCGCCGTCTTTCAAAACCCCGAGGTCTACAGTCTAACGGTCGGCGAGAACGTGCTTTTACGCAAGGTGGAAACGGAAGAAGACCGGGATCTCGTGATCGAGGCGTTAAAATTCAGCGGCCTATACGATGACGTCAAAAACCTCGAGGAGGGGATCGACACTCTCGTGACCAGGGAATTTCACCGGAAAGGACAAATATTCTCCGGCGGGCAGATTCAGAAACTGGCGATCGCCCGCGGTTACGCGCAAAATTATGAAGTCCTGATCCTTGACGAACCTTCGAGCTCGCTTGACCCGCTCGCGGAAACGGCGCTTTATGAGAACATGTTAAAACTGGGGCGCAACCGGACGCTGGTTTTTATCTCCCACCGCTTAAGCTCCACGGTTAATTGCGATCGCATATATTTGCTTTCGGACGGGAAGATCGCGGAGGCGGGAAGCCACGAGGAGTTGATGGCGAATAACGGCCTTTACCGCCGGATGTTTGAAGCGCAGACGGAAAAGTATTTGGGTGATGAAGATGTTTAATTCGTTTCGGAAAAACTTTAAAATCGTCGGTTTTGTCTTTCGTTTTTGTCCAGGCTATAAATACTTCACCATACTCTTTATAATCGCCTCGCTTCTTAATTCCGTGAGCAAAGTGTTCCTGATTCAAAAAGCGATCGAGCTTTTCGTCAAGGAGAGCCCGTTTGGCGAGTTTGCTTCCGCAATCGCCGTCTATCTTATCGTTATTCTCGTGACCGCTTTTATCCGGATTTTCTATCGCGGTTATATCAGCGGTAAATACCGGCTCGTCTACATCAACAAAATGCGCGACTACATGTACCGCCTGGCCCACCGCATCGATTACGCCGATTTCGATAACCCCGATTTTTACGATCAATACGCTAGGGCGCTTCGCGACGGGGCGTCGCGCGGCATTTTGGTTTATGAGGACCTGGCGGGTTTTGTATCGTCCCTTCTTAACACTTTCGCGGTCGGCTCGATTATTCTTATTACCGACTGGATGTTGGTGCTTATTATTATCTTCGCGTCAATCTGTTCCTTTATTTTGAAAAACATCATTAATAGAAAATGGTATTTGCACGACAAGGCGACCGAGAAGAACCGCCGAATGTATCGCTACCTTAACCGAACCTTTTACCGGCAAAGATACGCGGCGGAAATTAAAACCACTCCCGTCAGCGGGCTTCTTGTGGACAAGTATAAGGAAACGGCGGCCGATATTAACAAGGCCTACCTCCGAACCCAGAGAGGAGTTGTCTTATACGATGCGCTTTTGAATTTTGTCGAGACGGGAATCGAACAGGGCGGGACATATCTTTTTCTGGGATACAAGCTTTTCTTTGGCTTAATCGATATCAGCCGGTTCGGCTCGGTCTTAAACGCCGCCATGCAATTCTCCGGCAATTTTACAAACGTCATGAACTTTATCACCCGGATCAAGCAAAACGCTCTTTATATCGATGATTTCTTTTGGTATTTGGAATACGAGCCCGGTCTTGAAACCAGGGGGAGAGAGGCGCTTTTGGCTTCCCCCGAAACCATCGATGTTGATCGCGTTTATTTTCGCTATCCCGAAAGCGGGGATTTCGTCCTCCGCGATTTCCTCTTAACGATAAAAAAAGGCGAGAAACTCGCGATTGTCGGTCTCAACGGCTCGGGAAAAACGACGCTCGTGAAGCTGCTATTAAAGTTTTATTTGCCGGTCAAAGGAAAAATCCTCTTTGATAATCAAGATTACGCGATGTTTTTTGAGAAGGACGTTCGCCGGCAATTCGCCGTGATTTTTCAAGATTTCGAAATATACGCTCTGTCGGTCGCCGAGAATATCTTGATGAGGCGGGCGGAGTCGGCGGAAGACGAGAAGAGGGTTTGGGACGCGCTTGAGATGGTCGGCATGCGCGAAAAGGTCGCGTCAATGCCGGACGGGATCAACACCCAGGTAACGCGGGAGTTTCACCGGCGGGGGGCGGTCTTTTCGGGAGGCGAGCAACAAAAACTGGCGATCGCCCGCGTGTTCGCAAGCGACGCCGATATTTACGTTCTTGACGAGCCGACGAGCTCGCTTGACCCGCTTTCCGAAAAACAAATTAACGATCTTATTATCGAGAAAGCGCGGGACAAGACGATCATAATAATCGCCCACCGCCTTTCGACCGTCGTTGACGTCGACAGAATTATCTTGATTGAGGATCATAAAATCAAGGAAATGGGAACGCACCGGGAGCTTATCGCCCGGGGCGAAAGATATCGAAAACTCTTCGCGACCCAAGCCTCGCTTTACAAAAAAGCGTCTCGATAAACGGCGTATCCCCGGTTAGGGGCGCGCCTTTGTTTTAAAAAACAAAAAAGTTATGATTATCGGGAATTATGTAAAATAATAAGAGAAAGTTATTTTTGCGCATATAATAATGCAATCGTTTAAGTTTCGTTATGATTGAATTTCATAACGTTTTGTGTTAGAATATTTCTTGAAACGTTTGGATTATCGTTTCCCGAAAGCGGATCGGCAATCCGCGTCTAGATGGATGCTTAAAGCCAATTTAGGCTGTTTATAGGAGGTGTTTACATGGCAACCATTAGTAAATTAAGTAAAGAATTAATCGGGACGAAAACGCCGAAACTTTATAACCGAATCAGGACAACGATCGAATCGGTTTTCTACGGCAATAACGTTGTCCCGGTAAGGACGATGAAAGAAGCGTATGAACTGGCAAAGAATTCTCCGGGAACGATAGTTACCGATATGCCGGTGGAAAGGGCGGGGGAATTGGGTCTGCCTGAAGATGCCAAAGTATTGTTGTTTAACGACGGGAAAATTACCGGCCGCCAGGCGAAACTTCGCCGGCTTGTTGACGATAATAACCGCGAATATTTCGGCGACATGATTCGGGAAACTCTTTTCCGCGCGCGCCAAAAGAAAATGTATCATGCCCAGGTGTATATCGGCCTGCATCCCGACTTTATGCTTAAGGCCCATCTTCTGATACCGGAAGGGTATGAAAACACGCTGTATTCCTGGCTGCTGAATTTCCAGATTGTTAACGAGGAATACACGGAAAAGTATGAAAAATCGATCAAACTCGACGAGGGCGATATATTCATTTATTCCAATCCCGACGTCTATCCCGATGATTTCCCCAACGGGCTCGCGTTGTTTGACGCGGAAAATAATTGCGCCTGCCTTTTCGGAATGCGCTATTTCGGGGAACACAAAAAAGGAACGTTAACGCTGGCCTGGACAATCGCGGAGAGAAACGGGTACACCGCTTGTCACGGCGGGCAAAAGCAGTTTAATTTGCCGGGAGGGAAGAAAAAGGTCATCGGCGTGTTTGGCCTTTCCGGATCGGGAAAATCGACGATCACCTTGTCCAATCACGGCGGAAAATACGACACCGTCGTTTTACACGACGACGCGTTTATTATTTCCAACGACGACGCGTCCTCGATTTGTCTGGAACAATCTTATTTCGATAAAACGCAGGATTATCCGCTCACGAACGAGCAGACGAAATATTTCGTGACCGTGCAAAACTGCGGGGCGACCGTCGACGAGGACGGGCGGGTCGTTATCGTGACCGAGGATATCCGCAACGGCAACGGCCGGACGATAAAGTCGAAGTTCGCGACGCCCAACCGGATCTATAAATTTGATCACCCTTGCGACGCGATTTTTTGGATTATGAAGGACGGCACTCTGCCGCCGGTTTTGAAGGTCAAGTCGCCCGAGCTCGCCTCGGTAATGGGCGCGACGCTCGCGACGAAGCGGACGTCGGCGGAATATGTGCCCGGCGAGGACCCGAACAAACTTGTCATCGTGCCCTACGCCAATCCTTTCCGCCTTTACCCGCTCGCCAAGGACTATAACAAGTTCAAGCAGTTGTTCGCGGAGCGGGGAGTGACCTGCTATATAATTAATACCGGTCATTTCCTCGATAAGAAAGTAACCCCGACCGTCACGCTCGGGTTAATCGAAGATATTATCAACGATAAGGCCGAGTTCAAGCCTTTCGGACCGTTCAGCGACCTTGAATACATGCCAATCGAGGGCTTTATCCCCGATTTTACCGACGAGGAATACTTGCGGTCGGTGAAGGCGCGGATGAACGACCGCCTCGAATACATCAGCAAACTTGACGAGTTTAACCAAATCCCGAGCGAGGGATTGGCGGCGATCCGCCGGGTCGTGGAAGAAATATAAGATAAGGAGACATGAAAATGGGTGTTAAAGTAGTTGATACCGCCCTGCGCGACGGTCACCAGTCATTGTTCGCGACAAGGATGACCACCGCGGAGATCCTCGAGGTGTTGCCCGATTTGGACGAAGCCGGGTATCACGCGCTTGAGGTTTGGGGCGGCGCCACTTTCGACGCGTGCTTGCGTTTCTTAAACGAGGACCCGTGGGAAAGGTTGCGCGAGATTCGCAAGGCCTGTAAGAAAACCAAACTACAGATGCTCTTCCGCGGGCAAAACATATTGGGTTATAAGCATTACCCGGACGATATCGTCGAGTTGTTTGTCAAGAAATCGATAGAAAACGGTATAGATATTATCAGGGTGTTCGACGCCTTGAACGATTTAAGAAACATGGAAACCGTAATCGACGCTACCAAACGCTACGGCGGTCATTGCCAGATTGCGTTCTGTTACACGACGAGCCCGATTCACACGGTCGAGTATTTTGTCGAGATGGCGAAGAAAATCGAAACGTTGGGCGCCGATTCTATTTGCATTAAGGATATGTCCGGCGTGTTGCTTCCCGAGGACGCCTACCGCTTGGTCTCGCAACTGAAAGCCAATACCGCTCTCCCCGTCGAGTTGCACTCGCATTGCACGGCCGGGGTCGCCCACGCCACTTACATGAAGGCGATCGAGGCGGGCGTCGATATTATCGACACGGCGCTCTCGCCGCTATCCAGCGGCACAAGCCAGCCGCCGACGGAATCTTTCCAATATATGCTGAGGGGGACGCAATATGACCCCGGGCTCAATCTCGACCGGCTTAACGCCGCCGCCGAGAAGATAAAACTCGTCCGTGATAAATATTTTGCGAGCGGGGTCCTTAATCCCAAGGCTTTAATGGTTAACCCGCTGATATTGCAATACCAGCTCCCGGGAGGCATGCTTTCAAATCTAATGAGCCAGCTCGAAAACCAGGGAGCGATCGGCCGTTACGAGGAGGTATTGCGGGAGGTGCCGGCCGTCCGGGCCGATTTGGGTTACCCGCCGCTCGTCACGCCGCTCTCGCAAATGGTCGGGACGCAGGCGGTAATGAACGTTTTAACGGGCGAGCGTTACAAGCTCGTTCCCGAGGAAATCAAAGATTATCTGCGCGGCCATTACGGGGCTTCGCCCGGGCCGATTGACGAAGATTTCCGGAAAAGCATTATCGGCGCCGACAAGGTGATCGATTATCGCCCGGCCGATGATTTAAAGCCCCAGTTCGAAAACCTTAAGCGAAAATACCAAGACCTGGCGCGGACCGACGAAGACGTTTTGTCAATCGCTTTATTCGAAAACGTCGCCGTTAATTTTTTGGAGAACAAATATCTTCCGCGAAAAGAGAAAGAAATTCACGAGATTAATTTGCATATCGGATAAACATAATAGTTGACACACGAGAAAGGAGGTTGGCGCCGGCATCCGGCGGCGCCCACATATATGAAAGTATATCGCGTTAAAGTAAACGGGAAAGTTTACGAAGTTGAACTTGAAAGCGTGACCGAAAAGGAAGGACCGGTAAAGGCCGACGCGGCCGGGGAAAAGTCGGCGTCCGCGCCGGCGGCGGAGGCGGCTTCGGGCGATAATGTTTTACGCGCCCCGATGCAGGGAACAATTATCGACATAAAAGTCGAACCCGGCCAGCGCGTTAACCGCGGCGACGTGGTAGTTGTTTTGGAAGCGATGAAATTGGAGAACAATATCGTCGCCCCGACAACCGGGATCGTAAAGGAAATATTGGTTTCCAAGGGCCAAAACGTCGCCAATCAAGAACCTATTCTTACCATCGGATAAAACGGCGCTATTATGCTCGGCGCGAAAATAATTCGTTTCCCCGTTCTTCCCTCGACCAACGCTTATCTCAAGGAGCATTTCTCCGCCCTTCCTCACGGGACGGTCGTCACCTGTGACCGACAAACCGCGGGGAAGGGGCGTTTTGAACGCGCGTGGCACTCCGACCGCGATTTGCTCATGTCGGTTTTAATAAAAGAGAACTTGCGGCTTTCCGAGATTCCCCAGCTTGGCCTGATCAGCGCCGCGGCCGTTTTTGAAACTTTAAAAAAACACGTTCCGGATCCCTTAATCAAATGGCCTAACGATATTATCGTCGGAGGGAAGAAGGTCGCGGGCATTTTGTTGGAATCGATTATCGGCGCGAAAAGATTAGATTGCCTCGTCATCGGTATCGGTATCAACGTTAATACCGCGGCCTATCCGGAAAGTTTGGCCAAAAAGGCGACGTCTCTTAAACTGGCGACCGGCGCCGAGCGCGATATCGAGGAGCTTCGTTTGGAGCTCATTGGAAACCTTGACGCTTTCTACCGGGAATTCAAACTCGGGGGCCGCCGCCACGCCGACATATGCGCGGAAAACTCCTGCCTTATCGGCAAAGAAGTTATTTTTAACGATTTTAAAACAAGCCAAAAGGGAAAAGTGCTGGCGATATTAGAGAACGGAAATATTGTGATCGAAACCGCCGGCGTTACCGCCGAATACAATTACGGCGAGATAACGTTTTTGGATATTTGAAAATGCGGTTTATAGCCGCATTTTTTTATTGTTATCACTTTTGCGTTATGTTATAATACAATAGTAGGAAGGATATAATGAAAAAAATTTTCTTTGTTTTCTTCTTTGCTTTACTTTTGTTCGTTTTCGTCGGTTGCGGCGGCCATAATTACGACAGTTATAATTATCCGATGGTAGTCGTTCCCGACGCGCTTGGCGAGAGTTATTTGGACATAACGGAAAACCCGTTCGTGTCCGCCCAAGAACAAAGCACTTCAGCCTTCGCCTTGGATACCTCGACGGCGGGTTACGCCAATATCCGGCGGATGATTAACCAGGGAACGACTGTCCCGAAAAGCGCCGTGAAGATTGAGGAAATGGTCAATTATTTCAAATACGACTATCCCGCGCCCGCCCCGGGCGACGGCGTTGGCGTTTCCGCGGAGATTATCGATTGTCCCTGGACCCCGGGAAATAAACTATTGACGATCGGGGTCAAGGCCGAGCCGCTTGAGATAATTTCGCCTCGGAAAAACAATCTCGTCTTTTTGCTTGACGTTAGCGGGTCGATGGCGGCTCCTAATAAATTGCCATTGATGCAAGACGCGTTTAAGTTGTTCCTCGAGACGCTTGATGACGATGACACGATATCGGTCGTGACTTACGCGAGCGGCGTTTCCGTCCGCCTTAACGGCGCGAAGGGATTTGAGAAAAAGATGATCGCCAATATTATCGAGGATCTCACCGCCGAAGGCGCAACGGCGGGCTCCAAGGGCCTGCAAACGGCCTACGCGGTCGCGGCCCAAAACTTTATCGAAGGCGGGAATAATAGAATCATTCTCGGAACCGACGGCGACTTCAATGTCGGCATCAGCAATAACAAAAAGCTGGAAGAATTCATAACGGAAAAGAGAAAAAGCGGCGTCTATATATCCGTCTTGGGTTTCGGTACGGGTAATCTCAAAGACGATAAACTCGAGATCATCACCCAAAACGGCAACGGTAAATACTCCTACATTGACTCGATAAACGAAGCGCGGAAAGTGTTGGTCGAGGAAATCGGCGGGACTCTTAACGTCGTCGCCAAGGACGCCAAGGCGCAGGTCACCTTTAACCCGCGTTACGTGAAGGAATACCGCCTGCTCGGGTATGAGAATAAACTCTTGACCGACGAGGAATTCGAGGACGAGGCGACGGACGCCGGCGAAATCGGCGCCGGTCATGTCGCGACCGCCGTTTACGAGCTCGTTCTTAACGATGACGAAGGAGTCGAAAGCTCGTTGGGAAATAACTGGCTACAAATCGCGGTGCGCTTTAAATCGCCCGAGGACGATAGCCCCGGGGAAGTGGTTCTCCCGGTAAACGAAAGCCATGAAAAAAGCGCCCCCTCGGAAGACGCCTTGTTTATCAGCGGCGTAATCGAATTCGCCTTGCTTTTGCGCGATTCGGAGTATAAGGGCAACGCCTCGCGCCAGGCGATTATCGCCCGGCTTTCTGAGCTAAACTCGGTCGAAAACGACGAGTATAAAAAAGAATTTCTTGAGCTTGTGGAAAAATATAATAAATGATTGGAATCAACCCCGGGCATATTCCGGGGTTTCTTTTTAATTCGCTTGATTTAAAGGCTTGACATTTAGTATAATGTATAAAGGTGATTAATAATGAAAGATAAAACAATCGTAATTACCGGGGCGTCGTCGGGAATCGGTTTGGTGACCGGCGAGTACCTGGCTGCTAAGGGTTATAAAGTGTACGGACTATCCCGACGGGCGGCGGAAGACTCCCCGATCAACTTTATCGCCTGTGACGTGACCGATAAAGCCCAGGTCGCGGCCGCGTTTGAGAAAATCGGCGATGACATTTACGCGGTTATCAATAACGCCGGCATCGGTATCGGCGGTCCGGTGGAATATGCTTCCCCCGAAGACGTTCAAAGAATAATCGACGTCAACATAATCGGTATCGTAAACGTCTGCCAGGCGGCGATCCCGCGGTTAAGAAAAAGCAAAGGAAAAATAATCAATATCGGGAGCGTCGCCGGAGATTTGATTATTCCTTTTCAGACCTTTTATTCGTTAACCAAAGCCGCGGCGCATGTTTTGACGCAAGGTTTGGCGATGGAATTAAAGCCCTTCGGCATTAAGGCGACGACGGTGCTGCCCGGCGACACGAAAACTTCGTTTACCGCCAACCGCCGCACCAATCTCGCCGGCGACGAAGTATATAAAGACCGGATCGAAAGGTCGATCGCGAGGATGGAGAAGGACGAGCAGTCTGGGAAAGACCCGGTTACCGTGGCCCGCGTGATTTATAAAGTTTTAAAAAGGCGCAGGCCTCCCCTGAAGGTTACCGTCGGTTTCGAATATAAACTGCTGGTCTTTTTGAACCGCCTTCTCCCGCAAAAACTCGTGAACGGCATCATCTACCGCCTGTACGGGGGCGAAAAATAGTGAAGAAACTTCTCGAACTTTTCTTGACCTTTCTTAAAATCGGGGCTTTTACATTCGGCGGCGGTTACGCCATGATACCCTTGATTCAGCACGAGATCGTGGAGAAGAAAAAGTGGCTTACCGACGACGAGATGATCGATATGCTCACAATCGCCGAGTCGACGCCCGGCGTCATCGCCGTCAACTCCGCGACATTCGTCGGATATAAAATCGGCGGACTCGCGGGCTCGGCGCTCGCGACGCTGGCCGTTGTTTTGCCGGCGTTTTTAGTTATTACTTTGATCGCTCTTTTCGTCGAAAGATTCATGGATATTTCTTATGTCGTTAATTTGTTTAAAGGCTTAAGAGCGGGCGTCACGGTGTTGATTTTTCACGCCGCCTTAAAAATTTTTAAGAAAACGCCGAAAACGGCGATCGCCTACTTTCTCTTAGCCCTTGCTTTTTTCATGAGCTGTTTTGTCGAGTTCCGTTATCTAACCATTTCCTTGATCGCTTTCGGGTTAATTGTCGGGCTCGCCTCGCAAATGATTAAGCATCGGGAAAGGGAGGGGCGATAATGATATATCTGGAACTCTTTTTTGTATTCTTTACTATCGGCCTTTTTACGCTGGGCGGCGGCTACGCGATGATTCCGATGATCGAGGAACAAGTTATCGCGCGCGGCTGGATCACCCAAGAGGAGTTAATTAATTTTATCGGCATTTCCGAGTCGACGCCGGGACCGTTCGCCGTGAATATGGCGACTTTTATCGGCCAGACTCAGGGAGGCGTTTTGGGGTCGGCCGTCGCGACGCTGGGCGTCGTTTTGCCTTCCTTTATCATTATTTATGTGATCGCCCGTTTCCTGCATGATTTTCTGAAATATAAAAAGGCGAGGTGGGCTCTGGACGGCGTTAAGCCGGTTATCGTCGGGTTGCTGTTCGCGGTGGTGTTAAAACTTGTAAACAACAACATCCTGGGCGGAGCTTATGACTTTAACAACATTGATTATATAGGCCTCGCGATAATGGTTTTGATGTTTTCGCTCAAGGCGATTTATAAAAAAATCAGCCCGGTATTCTTAATAATTATTTCCGCGTTGCTGGGATTAGTATTGTATCAGTTCTTCTAAAAAACAAGCGGTTTTACGCTTGTTTTTTTGTATAATTTTTCTTTGGCAGGCTAATAATAGAATAATCTTAGCACTTATCACTTGACAGTGCTAACGGAATGGTAGTATAATAGTATTGATATCATGTATTAAATATTAGGAGGTTAGTGAATGGCTGAAGTTAGAGAATTTAAAACCGAATCCAAACGGCTTTTGGATTTAATGATTAATTCGATTTACACGAACCGGGAGATTTTTCTCCGCGAATTAATATCAAACGCTTCGGACGCGATCGACCGCTATCATTACCTGTCGCTCTCCGACGAGCGCTTGCCGAAGACTCTTGATTATGAGATCTTCATCGCCATCGATAAGAAGAAAAGAACCTTAAGCATTACCGACAACGGCATCGGCATGACTTATGACGAGCTGATTGAGAGCCTGGGGACGATAGCGAAAAGCGGCTCGCTTGATTTTATGCAGAAACTGAAGAATAAAACCGACAAGGAGACGATCGAGATTATCGGCCAGTTCGGCGTCGGCTTTTATTCCGCTTTCATGGTCGCCAAAAAGGTCGAGGTAAGGACGAAGTCCCCGTTCAGCGAGGAAGGCTATATTTTCGCGTCCGCGGGCGCCGAAACATACGAGATCGAAAAAGCCGAGGCGCTTCCGACGGGGACGACGGTCACGCTTTATTTACGGAAGAACTCGAAGGAAGAAAATTACGACGAGTTTCTGGAAGAGTATAATATCAGGCGCCTCGTCAAGAAATATTCCGATTACATCCGCCACCCGATCCGGATGAAAGTGAAAAAGTCGGTCCCGAAGCTTGACGACGATGGCAAACCGACCGACAAATACGAGGAGATCGAGGAGATCGAGACCCTTAACTCGATGACGCCGATTTGGAAAAGAAGAAAATCGGACGTTACCGATGAGGAACTTAACGATTTTTATAAGCAAAAATACTTTGACGCGAGCGACCCGATCGCGACGATCTTCATCAATGTCGAGGGCGCCGTGAATTATACCGCGCTCGTTTATATCCCGAAAAAGCCGCCTTATGACTTGTATTCGGAACATTACGAAAAAGGCCTGCAGCTTTATTCCAAAGGCGTATTCATCATGGAGAAATGCAAAGAACTCGTTCCGGACTACTTGCGGTTTATCAAAGGACTCGTAGATTCCAGCGATTTCTCCCTAAACATCAGCCGCGAGATTCTCCAGCAAAGCCGGGAACTCGAGAAGATTGCGGAAAACGTGGAGAAGAAAATCGTCGGCCGTCTTAAGGATATGCTTAAAAACGACCGAGAAAAATACAAGGAGTTTTGGGAAGCTTACGGCGTGAACATAAAATTCGGTGTTTACGACCGTTTTGGGTTAAAGAAAGATTTGCTTAAGGATTTGTTGATTTTCCGTTCGGTTAACCAAGACGACTACATTACCTTGAAAGAATACGTCGACGCGATGCCGAAAGAACAGGAATATATTTATTACGCGTCCGGGAAAACAAAAGAACAAGTTTTATCCATGCCGCAAATGGATATCGTTAAGAAACAAGGCTATGATGTCTTGATTTTAACCGATGATATCGACGAGTTCGCGATGCAAATGCTCTTTGAGTATGAAAAGAAAAAAGTGAAATCGGTCAACCAGGGCGAGTTGGACCTGCTTTCCAAGGAAGACGAGAAAAAACTTGAGGAGCTCGCCGAGGATAAAAAGTCGCTTTTGGAGAAAATGAAGGAGATTCTCAAAGATAAAGTAACCAACGTCGTTTTTTCAAAGCGGTTAACGGAATCGCCGGTCTGCCTGGTGAGCGAGGACGGAATATCGCTCGAGATGGAGAAAGTGATCGCCAACCTGCCCAGCCAGGATAAACCGAAGGCATCGAAGGTGCTTGAGATCAATCCCAAACACCCGCTGTTTACGGCGCTTGAAAACCTTTATAACGACAATGACCCGATGTTTGAAGAGTTCGCGGAACTCCTGTATTCCCAGGCTTTGTTAATCGAGGGGTTTCCGCTTAAAAACCCGGCGGAATTTTCTCGCAAGGTTAGCGAATTGATGATAAAAGCGGCGAAATATTAATAAAACCCCGCCAAAAGCGGGGTTTTTTGCTCTCAAACCTTTACACGCCAAATTAACGGTGGTATAATTTTATTGGATAATTTTACTTGGAGGTATTATGAATTTTGAAACTTTAATGTCTCTGGCGCCGCTTCCGGACCCGATGAAGACAAAAACGGCTCTTTTTATCGGCCCGCATCCCGACGATATAGAATACGGTTCCGGCGCGACCGCGAGAAAATTGGTCGATAGCGGCGCGGAAGTCCATTTTTTAATAGTCACGGACGGGGGCTCGGGATCGAGAGACCCGGAAATGACGGTTGAAAGATTAAAGGAAATCAGGCTGCGAGAAAGCAAGGACGCCGCCGCCTTTTTGGGCGTTCACTCCGTGGAGATCCTGCCTTTTCCCGACGGAGGTATCTATCAATTTCACGATATGGTGAAGGCGATCGCCGAAAAGATGTTAGCAATCCGTCCCGACGGAGTCTTTACAACCGACCCGCTTTTGCCGACGGAAACCCATCCCGATCATCTGAACTGCGGAAGAGCGACGGGAGCCGCGCTCACGGTCGCCAAATTCCGCTTGTCCATGGAACGTTACGGAATCGAGGGCCAAGAACCGCTTGCGTCGGCCGTTAATCTCTTTTATTATTTCACTGACCGGCCCAACGTTATCGTGCCCGTTTCGAAAGCGGACATGGAGGCTAAGTTTAACGCGGTCTTAAGGCACGAAAGCCAAATAGACGAGACTTTCGAGAAAATAAAACTCTACTTTTACTACAAAGCCAACACTCTCGGACAGAAAATCGGCAGCCTATACGCCGAGGGGTTTTACGGTCTGTCCCCGGAACATCAACATTGTTTCATGGAGAATCTATCAAAACACTAGTTGCCTAAAGGCAACTTTTTTTATAACTTGATAATCGGCATGTTTCCGTTATATAATATATTCGGTTTCGGAGGTTATGATATGTTTCGCAGCACGCGCCAAAACCGCCCCGCAAGCGGAGAGCGGGCAATCGTCGAGGGGATGGACGGAGACGGCGGTTTGTTCGTTCCGAAAGTCCTTCCCGCCTTGTCTTTAGACGAGCTTTATTCCCTGGATTACCGGGGTCTTTCGTCCCGAATCCTGGGAGCGTATTTCCCCGGGTTTGCCGAGGAGAAAATAAAAAGGATTGTTTCCGAGGCCTATGACGGTAGGTTTGCCGTTCCCGAGGTCGTCAACCTGCGGGAAGCCGGGGGCGTTTATTTCCTCGAACTCTTTCACGGGCCCACGCTGGCGTTTAAGGATATCGCCCTTTCCGTTTTGCCAAGCCTGTATATGGAAAGCAAGAAAAAGATGGGAAGCGATAAAGGAACGCTCTTTCTGACGGCAACTTCGGGGGACACCGGGAGCGCCGCCCTGGCCGCTTTTTCCGGCATGCCCGAGGTCGCATCCGTCGTTTTGTACCCGGAAAACGGGGTCGGGAGCATCCAGGAATGCCAGATGCTCCGTTATTCCGAAGGGCGATCCTTGGCGGTCGCCTATGACGGGGATTTTGACGCAATCCAGGGTTTCGTCAAGCGAGTAATGACCGATAAGGATATATTGGGCCGGGATATTGATCTCGCTTCGGCCAATTCGATAAATATCGGCCGGCTTATCCCGCAGGTCGCGTATTATTTTTATGCCTACGCGCGGCTTGTTTCGGACGGGGCGATAAAGGCGGGGGAAAAAATCAACTTCGTAGTCCCGACCGGCAATTTCGGGAATGTCTTCGCCGGCTACTTCGCCAGGCGGATGGGACTCCCGGTCGGACGATTAATTTGCGCTTTAAACCGCAACCGGTCCCTGGGAAAGTTATTCAAGACCGGGCGTTTCCGCCGCCGGAAGCGGCTTATTAAAACAATAACGCCGGCCATGGATATCCTTGTTCCGTCAAATTTGGAGCGGCTTTTGTATTACGCGGCGGGGGAAGAGAGCGAGGCTGTTTTGGAGTTGACGCGGTCGCTCAGGACGAGGGGCGCTTTCCGGATTCCGGGTCCGGCGCTTGCCGGGATGAACGGATTCGCTTCCTATTGGGCGAGCGAGAAGGACACGCTTTCCGCCATAAACTACGTTTACTCTCGTCACGGTTATTTGATTGACCCGCACACGGCCGTCGGGTATCACGCGTACTTACAATACAAGTCGCGCGCGCGTGATAAAACAAAAACCGTTATTCTCGCCACCGCTCATCCGTTTAAATTTCCCGCGACAGTTTTGAAGGCCTTGGGGAAAGATTGCGATGATGAATTTTTGGGGCTAGAGGTCTTAAGCGGGATAACCGGGATTGAAACGTCCGCTTCCTTAACCGGTTTGGAAAAATACCGGGCAAGGAAGAGCGTTTGGACCGCGGACTCGGCCGAAAGCAAATTGAAAGCGAGGTTGAAAGCATGCGGATTACGGTAACGGTGCCCGCTACAAGCGGAAATGTCGGCCCCGGCTTTGACGCCATGGGTTTGGCTTTGGCGCTTTATAATCAGTTTGAGTTCGAGCCGGCGGAGCGGTGGGAGTTCGTCGGGTTTTCGGAAAAGTACCGGACGGAAGACAATATGGTGGTTCGGGCGTTTAAAAAAACGTTCGAGGCCGCTAATGTCCCGCCGCGACCTTTCCGCGTCGCCTTGACTCAATGCATTCCAATTGCCCGGGGATTGGGGAGCAGCGCTTCCTGTATCGTGGCCGGCGTCACGGCCGCGAATTATTATCTAGAAGGTCGTTTGAGCGCGAGAGAACTTTTAAACATCGCGGCGGAAATCGAGGGGCACCCCGATAACGTCGCGGCAGCTTTTCACGGGTCGCTGATTTGCGCTTATGAGCAAAATAACGATTTTTATTATGTTAAATACCCGGTTTGCGAAAGTCTCCTTTTTACCGTCGCGATTCCGAATTTCACACTTCCGACCGCGAAGGCTCGCGCGGCGTTGCCGGACGCGCTTTCCTACGATAAGATAACTTATTCCTTGGCGCGGGCGATAAACATTCCCGACGCCATGGGAAGAGGCGAGATCGACAAATTATTCTTTTTGCTTGATGACCGCCTGCACCAACCGTACCGGTTGGCTTTGATTAGCGAAAGTCAGAAGTTCCGGAGTTTTTCCCGGAAACATAAAATCCCGTTTTGGGTAAGCGGCGGCGGTCCCGCGCTCGTTTTTGTTTCCAAGCAAAATATTGACTATATGCTTCAACATATCCAGCTTGATTTCCGCTGGCAATTCATCACTTTAAAAGTCGACCGGGATGGAACGAGAGTGAGGGAAAAACGGTGAGCAAGAGTATAAGCGCCGCGTTGCTCGGGCTGGGAACCGTCGGTTACGGCGTTCGCCGGCTTTTGGAAGAAAACCGGGGCATAAACATCGAAATAAAAAAGATATTGGTCCGCCAACCGGAAAAACACGGCGATATCGATCCCGGGTTGCTTACGACCGATCTTGACGGGATTATTTCGGACCCGGGAATCGAGCTGGTTATCGAGGCGATGGGCGCCGGCGCGTTCGGCTACGCGGCGATAAGGCGCTCCCTGGTAAGCGGTAAATCGGTGATTACCGCGGACAAGGAAATCGTCGCCCGGCATTTGCCGGAGCTTTCGACGCTCGCGGAAGCGCGGGACGCGCGTTTCTATTTCGAGGCGGCCGCGGGCGGCGCCGTCCCGGTTATCAGGAATTTGCTTGCGATCAGAAAATATGACCGGGTTGAAAGCGTTGCGGGGATTGTTAACGGCACCGCGAATTATATTCTGACCCAAATGTTCCGCCGGGATATTGATTTTGCTTCCGCTTTAGCCGCGGCTCGGGAAGCGGGGTTCGCGGAGGCGGACCCTGAAGATGATGTCAGCGGTATTGACAGCGCGAGAAAAATCGCGATCTTAGCGGCGCTCGCTTACGACGTCTTTGTTCCATCCGAGCATATCTATCGTTACGGCATCGCGAATATAACCAAAGAGGATATCGCCTTTATTAAAAGCATCGGCCGCGTCGTGAAATTAATCGCTTTCGCGCGGCGCCGCGGGGAAACAATCGAAATCGGCGTCGAGCCGACGCTGGTTCATGGCGACGGCGTTTTCGCCGGCGTCGAGGACGAGGATAACGCGATCTTTATCGAGGGAAAGGCGTCGGGCAATCTCGGATTCTCCGGCAAAGGCGCCGGCCGCTACCCGACGGCCGCGGCCGTTCTTTCCGACTGTCTCGCCTACCGCGAGGGGGTCAAGTCTTTCGTGTTTCGGGAAGACGACGGGATTTCCTTCGCGTCGCCGGAACGCGGCCAATATTATCTGCGCGTCGCCGACCCGGCGGCGATTCCCAATTTTCTTATTTCCATGCGCCGGGGGAATCACATCATCACCGGGGAGATTGACTGGAGGATTCTCGCCAGATTGGCGGATAATGTGGCGTTTTGCGGAAAAATCATGAATATTTGATTAAATGCTTGTATTTAAACCCGGGGTAAAGTATAATAATATCAAATGTGTAGACAAGGAAAGAGAGTATGAAACTTAACATTAAACAAGTTTTTTATATCGGTTTAGCGTTTTTCGTTATTAGCATGTTCGGAAGTCTTTACGACGCGATTATCGGCAAAATGGCGATTAATTCATACGGCCTGGGTCATTTTTGGTCCGGGGTGTTACTCGCGCTGGATAATATTTTAGCCCTCTTTTTGATACCGTTGTTCGGGTCGCTTTCCGACAAAACAAAAACGAAACACGGGAGAAGGACCCCGTATATTTTTTGGGGCATTATCCTGTCGGCGGTTTTGATTCCCGCCATCGCGATGTTTGACGCCAACCAGCAAAAAAAGGTTCAGGAAGCCGAAATCCCGATTGTCGAAACGATCGAAGAAACCGAGGACGGCAAGTATTTGTTTAACGGCGAGGTTTACGAGAAAGAAAAAGACGCCCTTAAAGCCCAACAGGCGCTGGTTTTTGAAGTAACAAAAGGGAATATGACAAATTTCATTTGTTTTCTTCTCGTAATCTTTCTAGTCCTTACCGTCATGGCGGCTTATCGAAGTCCGGCCGTGGCGCTAATGCCGGACGTGACGCTAAAACCGCTTCGGAGCAAGGCGAACGCGATTATAAATTTGATGGGCTCGATTGGCGGCGCGTTGTTTCTGGTTATGTCTCACTTCCTGGCGCGGGACTATAAAAGCTACGTGACGTTGTTTTTTATCGTTTCGGGGATAATGATCGCATGCTTGCTGATATTCTTGTGGAAAGTGAAGGAGCCGCTCCTGGTGGAGAAAGTAAACAAGGAAAAACAGTTATACGGGTTCGCCGAGGAAGAAGAGGGGGAAACCCCGGGAGAAGAAGCGCCGATGCCGGCCGATGTCAAGAGAAGTTTCTTCCTGATTCTGGCCTCGATCGTGTTTTGGTTTATGGCGTATAACGCGGCGATATCAAAGTTTTCCGTCTACGCCCAGCAGGTTCTTGACCTTCATTTCGCAATGGCTTTGCTGATCGCCCACGGCGTCGCGATGATCGCGTTTTTGCCGATTGGGATTCTTTCCAGCAAAATCGGCCGGAAAAAAATGATAATTATCGGCATCATTATCCTGGCCGTCGCTTTCACCTTGGGTATCATCGCCAATAAATCAACAAAATTCCTTATATACGTGACGCTCTCGCTCGCCGGCATCGGCTGGGCGACGATAAACGTCAATTCTTATCCGATGATCGTGGAAATGTCGAAGGGAAGCAATGTCGGAAAATACACCGGCTTCTATTACACCGCTTCGATGTCGGCGCAAATCGTGACGCCGATTATCTCCGGTTATTTGATGGAAAACGTTAATTTGCGCACGCTCTTCCCCTACTCGCTTTTCTTCACGTTGCTTGCGCTCGTGACGATGATGTTTGTGAAACATGGCGACGCGAAAAAAATCGAGCAAGCATAACGGAAGAAAAAACTTACCGACTCCGTCGGTAAGATTTTTCACGGGCATATTTATATAACGCAAAGGATGAGGCTTTATGGATAAGACCAATTACACGATGATGTGCGATTTTTACGAACTAACGATGGCGAACGGTTATTTGGAAGCGGGCGCGGGGGAGACGATAGCTTATTTTGACGTTTTCTTCCGCACTATTCCCGACCAGGGCGGATTCGCCATTGCCTGCGGTCTCGAAGAAATCGTTCGCTATATCGAAAACCTTCGCTTTACCGGCGAGGATATCGAATATTTACGTTCTAAAAATATATTTCCCGAAAAATTTCTCGATTACTTGAAAAACTTTAAATTTGTCGGCGATATTTACGCCGTTCCCGAGGGTACCGTTGTCTTTCCCAACGAGCCGGTTTTAATCGTTCGCGCTCCGGCTGCCCAAGCCCAGTTTATCGAGACATTTGTTCTCACCGTCGTCAACCACCAGTCGCTCATCGCGACCAAGGCGCAACGTATTGTCCGGGCGGCTGAAGGGAGACCGGTTTTCGAGTTCGGAGCCCGCAGGGCTCACGGGGCGGAGTCGGCCACGCTGGGGGCGCGGGCCGCTTACATCGCCGGTTGCGCCGGGACGTCCTGCACGCTTACCGACAAATTGTTCGGCGTTCCCGCCGCCGGCACCATGGCTCATTCCTGGGTGCAAATGTTTGATAGCGAGTACGAGGCTTTCAGGAAATATTGCGAGACATATCCCGATAACGCTTTGCTTTTGGTTGATACTTATGATACCTTAAAAAGCGGGATACCAAACGCGATTAAAGCGTTTAACGAGGTCTTAAAACCGCTCGGAAAGCGACCGAAAGGCGTCCGCCTTGATTCCGGAGACATCGCTTATCAGTCGAAGAAAGCCCGCGAGATGTTGGATAAGGCGGGATATCCTGACTGCAAGATATTCGCCTCGAGTTCCCTTGACGAATATTTGATTCGCGACCTGCTATATCAGGGCGCGAAAATTGACGCTTTTGGCGTCGGCGAGAGACTGATCACCTCGAAAAGCAGTCCCGTCTTTGACGGCGTCTATAAGCTTTGCGCGGTGGAGATTGACGGAACCATCGTCCCGAGAATCAAAATCAGCGAAAATGTGGAAAAGATTACGATCCCGCATTTTAAAAGGGTATACCGTTTATATGACAAAGAGAACCGCAAGGCGATCGCGGACTTGATTACGATCCACGACGAGTATGTAGACGAGACCAAGGAATATGAGCTTTTTGATCCTCAAGCGATCTGGAAGCGGAAGACAATCGTCAACTTCATCAAGAGGGAATTGCTCGTCCCGGTTTTTCTCAACGGCAAACGGGTCTACGAATTACCCTCGCTTGATGATATCCGCGATTACTGCCGCCGGGAAGTAGACTCGTTATGGGACGAAGTCACGAGGTTTGAAAACCCGCATCGTTATTACGTCGACTTATCGCAGAAACTTTGGGATCTGAAACAAGAGATGTTAAGGAAGAATAAAATATATAACAATAAAAAGAAACCGTAAACGGGTTTTGCCCGTTTACGGCTTTTTTTTACGCGAATACATCGCGGCGGATAACGGTCTGTTTTTCGTCCGGACCGACGGAAAAGATGACGATATCCAGCCCGGTAAGTTCCTCGATCCTTTTCAGATAGTTTTGCGCGGCCAAAGGCAGCTCGGAAAATTTCTTAACCTCGGTAATGTCTTCATCCCATCCCGGGAGTTCTTCGTATATCGGTTTGCATTTGTTATAGTCGCTTAAAGAAGCGGGCACCGTTTTGATGATTTTGCCGTCCAGATCATAAGCGGTGCAGATTTTCAAGGACTTAAGGCCGCTTAAGACGTCAAGGAGCATAATAGCGATCCCGGTAAGCCCGTTGATCATTTTACTGTAGTTGAGAATGACGGCGTCGAACCAGCCGATGCGCCGCGGCCGGCGCGTCGTCGTTCCGTATTCGTTCCCGGCTTCGCGGATATAATGCGCGGTTTCGTCAAACAATTCGGTCGGGAAAGTGCCGCATCCCACTCTCGTGGTGTATGCCTTCACGACGCCGATAATCTCGTTGATTTTCGTCGGACCGATTCCCGTTCCGCTGCATACGCCGCCGGCCGAGGAATTGGATGACGTGACGTAAGGGTAGGAACCGAAATCCACGTCAAGAAGCGCTCCCTGCGCGCCCTCGAACAAAATATTTTTGCCGGAGGAATAGGCCTCGTTTAAAAAACTAACCGAGTCGATCACATAAGGCTTGATTTTCTCTCTCACGGGAAGATAATCGCGGTATATTTCCCCCGCGTCAAGGGGGGGCATTTTTTCTCTCGCGAGCACCGCGTTCTTTTCAGCGACCGCCTTTTCCAAAAGCGCCCGGAAATCGTCGCCTAAAAATTCGGAAACGCGAATCCCGCGGCGCGAGGTTTTATCGGTATAGGCGGGCCCGATGCCCCTTTGCGTGGTGCCGATATTTTCTTTTCCCAGTTTGCTTTCGGAGATTTTGTCAAGAAGCATATGATAATCAAAAAGCACGTGCGCCCGGTCGCTGATAAAGACGTTGTTACAGGGGACGCCGCGCGCCTTTAAGTTATCGGCTTCCTCCAAAAACCTTTTTACGTTAATCACCATGCCGTTGCCGAGAATATTGACCGCATTCGGATTGAATACTCCCGACGGGATTAGGTGCAGCTTATGGGTCGCGCCGCCGAAGCAGATGGTATGCCCGGCGTTATCGCCGCCCTGGTATCTGACAACGACGTCGGCTTTGGAACTTAAATGATGGGTAATTTTCCCCTTTCCCTCGTCCCCCCACTGGGTTCCGACAACAATGACGGTTTTACTCACTTTTCATCCTCCAATTTCAATCTTTGATAAATTTTATCGATATTGCGCAAATAATAGTCAAGATTGAATCGCGCTTTTATTTCTTCCGGCTCGAAACGCTTGACGAGATCCGACTCCAGGAGCAACTCAAGAAAGTCAATGTTTTCCGCGTACGCCCTAAGGGCGATTTTTTGAATGAAATCGTAACTTTCCTCGCGGGAAAACCCCTTCTCAATCATCATCGAAACGACGCTTCCGGAAAAAATAACGCCGTTTGTAAGCTTGATGTTTTTCATCATTTGTTCCGGATAGACGAGCAAGTTATCAAGCACGCCCGCGTACCTTCTGAGCATATAATGGATTAACGACGACGCGTCGGGAATGGCGATTCTTTCGACCGATGAATGGGAAATATCCCTTTCATGCCAGAGAGCGTTACACTCGTAAGCGGCGAAGAGATAACCGCGGATGACGCGGCTTAAGCCGCAGATGTTCTCGCTCGCGATCGGGTTGCGCTTGTGCGGCATCGCGCTCGAACCTTTTTGCGCGGGAGCAAAATATTCTTCCGCCTCCCGGATTTCCGTCCGGCTTAAATGACGGACCTCCGTCGCGATTTTCTCCAAAAGGCCCGCGATTAAAGCAAGCGAATGGAGATAATTAATATGCAGGTCGCGGGAGAGAACCTGGGTGGATATCCGGGCGTAGCCGATTCCCAAGTCGGCGCACACCGTTTTTTCAATTTCGGGATCGATGTTTGCGAAATTGCCGACGGCGCCGCTTAATTTGCCTCTTTCGACTTCCAAACGCGCTTCCCGGAAGCGCCTGAGGTCGCGAAGAGCCTCGTCATACCATAGCGCCCATTTCAGGCCGAAGGAAGTTACCTCGGCATGAATCCCGTGCGTCCGGCCAATGCAGGGAGTATTTTTGTAGGCAAGGGCTTTTTTTTTCAAAATATTAATAAGCCGCCATAATTCTTTCTCGATTAAAATATTCGCCTCTTTAAGCATCAAGGCGTTCGCCGTGTCGACGACGTCGGTCGAGGTCAAACCGTAATGAAACCAGCGTCCTTCAGCTCCCAGGTTCTCGCCGACAGCCCGGGTAAAAGCGATGACGTCATGCCGGGTTTCGGCTTCGAGCTCATCGATTCTTTTCGCGTCGATCTTGGCGCGTTTTTCGATTTTAAGATAATCATCTTTCGGAATAATTCCTTTTTCCGCGTAAGCTTTTAAAACCGCAAGCTCAACCTTTAACCAGACGCGGTATTTATTTTCGTTATTCCAGATTTTTTTCATTTCTTCGGTCGCGTAACGGTCTATCATAAAATCACCGTCTTTATTTTAACATAACACCCGTAATAAATAAAGAAAATTCTTGCTTTTAAAACCGCGTTAATATACAATTAAAAGTAGCGAGAATTAATTAATTAAATCTAAACGCGCAAGCAATATGATTGCATTTTTATTCAAAAAAACATAAAATAAAGGCGGTGTTTGATATTGGATAAGAATAAAATCCCGGGACGAAGACCATTCGTTGTGATTTTGATTGTTTCAATGTTAATCATGGGGTTCATTGCTTATATGATAATTAGTTTCACTACCGACCCCCATAACACGATAAAGGTCGCGTTTCCGATTACCGGCGTCTTCGCCTTCATAATCATTACAACCATTATCGTTACTTTCCTCCGCGCCAGCAAAAACATGTCCGAGATAAATGACAAAAGTCGCCAGTATTTATCTTCTTTTATATCGGAAAAGAAAACTTGCCCGGACTGCCGCGGGGAAAACCCGTCCGACGCCAAGTATTGCAATCGGTGCGGCGCCAAACTTGTGCGGGAATGCCAGTATTGCGATCAGGAAAATAAAAGCGAAGCCGAGTATTGTTCAAAATGTGGCGCGAAGCTAATTTAGCGGTCGCGGTAAGAGACGACGGTAACGCTTTATGTTAGTGTTAATCGGGCCAAGCGCCAGCGGTAAGACGGAAATAGCGAAAATATTGATCCGGGATTTCGGAATGAGAAAACTCGTGACCTATACGACCCGAGCCATGAGGCCGGGGGAGAAAAACGGCATCGATTATAATTTCGTAACCGTGGACGAATTCAAGACGTTGGAAACTGCGGGGGAGTTTGTGGAGACGACCCTTTACAACGGAAATTATTACGGAACCCGAAAAAAAGACGTCGACCTTAACAAAGTCGTTGTTTTGGATCCAAGCGGGTTAAACAGGTTGTGCGATATGTTTGGCGAGGCAATCGTTACCGTCTTGCTTGAAACCGCGGAGGAAACGCGTATCGAGCGGATGCGCAAGCGCGGCGACCGCGCGGATGATATCGAAAAAAGAATCGCCGGCGACGCCGTCGTTTTTAACCGAGACAACATCAAAAGAATTGATCGCGTCGTGGAAAACGACAAGGCCGAGCTTGAACGATTGGCCGTCGATATTTATCGCTTTTATCGCGAGAAAATCCAAAAAAACCACGGAGAATAAAATGAAAAAACTAATAAAAGGTTTATTAATCTTTATCATAACCATCGTTCTTATCGTCGGCATTCCTTTGGGGATTCTCTATTTTATGGTAGCGGATTCGAAGGACAACGCCCCAACGTCTCTTTATCAAGACAGCGTCGTTCTTGACCGGGAGATCGCCGATTTAATCAATCACGCCCTCAGCGACAACGAAAACTATGATTTCACCTTATCCGAGGATGATATCAACATTTTGATTTTCGCGCTTATTCGCGACTCGCTTAACAAGGATTATTATAACTCCGGTTGTGACGATGAGGAGTGCAAGAATATCAAAGTTATCACCTTGGAAGAAGGGATTCCCGTTATCGGCGGAAAGAAAGCGTATTTCAAACATCTTTACGCGGAGATATCCGGAAAGGAAATGACGTTTTACGCGACCCTTGATATTTTGGGAATGATAAAAACCCGCCTGAAACTCGGCTTTGAAGTCGGCGAAAAAGACGGCGTTTACACAGTTAAAGTGCACAAGATGGGACTGGGAAAGATTAACCTCGCCAAAGGTCTCGGAAAAAAAATCCGCGACCCGATTTTCTCCTCCTTGGGCATTACCGAAAACGAGATTAATTCTAAACTTGAGAAAAAAAACCTGCCGATAACTTTTTCCGCCGATGATTTCGCTTTTACTTTTGATAGGAAGGATTTAGGCGCGATTATCGCGGGGCTTTTGCTTCCGGACGAAGATAAGCCGGAAAACACGATTATCAAGGAATTGTTCGCTTTGCTTACGACACCCGATGAGGGCGGGCTTTCGTTTGGGTTTTACGATGACCCGGAAGAGCGGTTCGGGATGCGACTTGACATGAAGCCGTTCGCGGGAGACGAGGAAACGTATGACGCCTCTTTAAACGCGATTAAGGTCCCGTTTGACGTCGACGCCTTTATTAAGAATAAAACCCAGACTTTCTTGCTCGCGAACTTGACGGGCGGAGACATGAAAGTGGTTTTTACCGCCGACGAGTTTAACCGCCTGCTTTACGATAAAACCAACGGGTATGAAAACTTTAAGTACGAGATACCTTTCGCCGAGGGCGAGGCCAATTTTTCGCTCGCGGTCAAGGGCATCGCGGTCGAAATTCCCTCCTCCGACCAGATTAAGTTTAACTTTTTGGTCGATATCAACGGCCTGAAATCAATTATGGTTTTAAGCGGCGGAATCGAGCCCAACGAGACGGAGGACGAGATAACGATATACCTGAACGAGACGGTCACAATCGGCGAGGTCGAGACTTCCGCCGCGTTTCTTTTTGATATTATCGGCGATAATGTCGAAAGTTTTGAACTAATGGAGTATCGTCCCCAGGATCGGGCTTTCTTAATCACCGTCCAGGCGTTTAACTCCTTTATGAGCGTCGGCGGCGAATCAACCCCGCTTGAAGCGGAACGCATCCGTTTCGGGACTAATGTGCTGGAAGTGTTCGTAAAGGTCGATGATCCCTCCCTGCAGGAAACTATTGAGAACGTAACCGGGATGATAAACGACCTTTTAAGCGGCGATTTTTTGGATCCCGACGCCTTTACGGGTCAGGAAGAAGAAATTGAAGAGCTAAACGCTATTTTGGATGATATCAACGACATATTAAACAATCCGGAAGAAGAGCTTGACGAAGAGGATGTCGACCAGTTGATCGAGATAATCAATCAATTGGACGAGGAAAACCAGCAGGAGCTCTACAACCAGATTGAATACGCGCTCTTGGATAACGAAGACTTGCTTGAATTATATGATTTGCTTTTCGGGAATTAATCTGGTTGCTAAGCCGTAAGACGTTAGCCGTTTTATGGCTTTTTTTATATTTAGGTATAAAATCCTTGCTTTTACGGCGTTTATAATATAAAATATATAAAAACGTCTAATTTTATTATTATAAATAGAAAGGAGTTACGGTAATATAAACTTTCGGTTTATATTACGCGACGCGAATGGAAAACAAGATTTTGGTTGAAACCTCAGCCCGGCATGTCCACGTTACCGACGCCGATTTGGAAATTTTGTTCGGCAAGGGCGCGAAGTTAACGTTTAAAAGAGCGCTATCCCAGCCCGGCCAATTTGCGGCGGAAGAAAGAGTGACTTTAGTCGGACCGAAAAGAAGTATTCCCAACGTTATTATCTTAGGCCCGACGCGAAAACAGACCCAAGTTGAAATATCGGCGACCGACGCCCGGAATCTCGGCGTCGAGGCCGTGATCAAGGAATCGGGAAATCTGAAAGATACTCCCGGTATTAAAATCGTCGGCCCGGCCGGCGAGATTGATTTGACCGAAGGGGTTATTGTCGCTAAGCGGCATATTCACGCCAACCCTCAAGAGGCCGAACAATTTCATATTAGCGACGGCGAAGTCGTGAGCGTCCAGGTCATTAATGATACCCGTTCGATAACATATCACGATGTCGTTGTCCGCGTCCGCGACGATTTTTCCGCGGCGATGCATATCGATACGGATGAGGCAAACGCCGGCTGCATCGAACCCGGAACATACGGAAGAATAATGAAATAAACACAAAAAAGGCGTGTCACGCCTTTTTTCATCAGAGGTGATACTATGAAAAAAACAATATTGGCGGAAGCGCGGGAAGTTTTCGGTTTCGGCGAAGACGCCATACTTGGTTATTCGTCGGGGCGCGTTAATTTGATAGGAGAGCACATTGACTACAACGGCGGTCATGTATTGCCATGCCCGCTTGATATCGGGCTTTACGGCGTTATCGCCGGTCGCGATGATGATTTGATTCGCTGTTTCTCCGGCAATTACCCCGAGGCGGGGATTATCGCGTCCTCGCTTGCCGATCTTTCTTACCGAAAGGAAGACGGCTGGGCGAATTACGCGAAAGGGATGGCGCGGGAAATGAAACCTCCGCGCGGTTTTGATATTTACGTAAAAGGGAACATTCCGTCGGGAGCCGGGCTTTCATCAAGCGCCGCTCTCGAAATTCTCGTGGGGATTCTCCTTAACGCTCTTTTCCGGATGGATTATTCGCGTCTTGAATTGGTTAAATTTGCGAAAAAAACGGAAAACGAGTATATCGGCGTTCAAAGCGGCATTATGGACCAGTTCGTAATCGCGATGACCGAAAGAGGCGCGGCGATGCTTCTAAATACCGCGACGCTTTCTTACCGGTTAATCGACGCAGATTTCGGCGATTACGAGCTCGTTATCGGCAACACCGGGAAATCGCGAGAACTTCAGTCTTCAAAATATAACGAGAGGCGCGAGGAATGCCGGCGCGGGCTTAAGATCCTGCGGGAAAAATACCGGATCGATCATCTTTGCGAGCTTACATCCGGGCAATTAAGCGAGAGCGCCGGATTGTTTGCCGAGAAAAAGATATTCAGGCGAATCCGTCACGTCGTTTCCGAAAACGAAAGGACGCTTGAAGCCGTTCGGGCGCTTGAGAGTAAGAATATCAAGTTATTCGGGGAACTGCTTAACGAGTCGCATCTTTCGCTGCGCGACGATTTCGAGGTCACCGGGAAGGAACTCGATACGCTCGTTTCCCTGTCACAAAAACACGGCGCGATCGGCGCCCGGATGACGGGGGCGGGGTTCGGCGGCTGTATGCTCGCCTTGATTCCCCGCGCGCATCTTACCGCCGCGACCATGGCTATCGGCCGCGATTATGAAGCGGCTATCGGCTGGGCGCCGGAATTTTATCGCGTAAATATCAGAAAAGGTGCCGAAATAATATGAAACTGCAAGAATTAATCAACGAGTTGCTCGATTACGGGTTATGTAAAAACATTCTCGACGCGCGCGACCTTGTCTATTCCGCAAACCTTCTTATCGATATTTTCGGCGAGAAAGAATTCAAGAGGGAGCCGACCGTTCCCAGGGCCGTTGACGAAATCCTTGAGGATTTAGCCCGCGTCGCTTTCGAACGGCGTATCATTGATTCGGACGACTACGTCACCTTTGACAATTTTAAGGCAAAGGTAGTCGACGCGATAATTGATCGGCCGGGCGCGGTCATCGATAAATTCTACCGTTTGTACAAGGAGTCGCCGCGCGCCGCGACTGATTACTTGTACCGGCTTTCCCAAGACGTCAATTACATCCAGACTCGCCGGATAAAACAGAACATAATCTGGCGTCATAAAACCGAATACGGCGATATCGAACTGACCGTTAATATTTCCAAACCGGAAAAAGACCCGCGCCTGATCGCTCTCCAGAGGCTTCAGCCGGCGGCCGGATACCCGAATTGCCGTTTATGTAAGGAAAACGAAGGTTACCGGGGGCATTTAAACTATGACAGTCGCAGCAACATGAGGATTATCCCGATCGAACTCGTCGGAGAAAAGTGGTATTTTCAATACTCCCCGTACTCGTATTTCGCCGAGCATTCGATTGTTTTGAACGAGCGTCATGTGCCGATGGTCGTAAACGGCGGCACCTTCCGGAAACTCTTGGCTTTTCTCGATCTGTTCCCGGAATACTTTGTCGGTTCGAACGCCGGTTTGCCGATTGTCGGCGGATCGATCCTTAACCACGAGCATTACCAGGCGGGCAGATACGTCTTCCCGATAGAAAACGCCAAAGAAATCCCCGTCGGCGAGACGGGCGGCGTCGCCGTGAGCCGGCTTATATGGCCGCTTTCCACGATTCGGGTTAGAGCGGCGGAGAAAGAATCGCTGGTTGCTTTTGCTGAGAAGGTGCTTGAGCGCTGGGCGAACTACGAGAATCCAGCCCTTTCACTATATAATTCTCCAGAGAATATTCACCACACCTTGACGCCGATTGCCCGCCGCGATCGTGGAGGGTATGTTTTCGACTTGATTCTCCGCTCAAATTACGCGAATGCCTCCTATCCCGACGGCGTTTTCCATCCCCATCCGGAACTTCATCACATTAAGAAAGAAAACATCGGCTTAATCGAAGCGATGGGGATGGGGATTCTTCCCGGCCGGCTAAAGAAGGAATTCGAGTTAATCGGTCGCTACCTTGAAGGCGAAGAAGACCTCGCGGCGGAACCCTGCCTGGAAAAACATCTTCACTGGATGGAAAGGATCAAGCCCATGTACAAGCAGGGCATGGACGCCAACTTATTCATCCGCGAGGAAGCGGGTAAAGTCTTTTCCGAGGTCCTCAAGGCCGCCGGCGTGTTCAAGATGGACGCGGCAGGGGAAGCGGCGTTCGAGGAGTTTGCGAGTGATTTGTTACGATAAGAACGATTGGGAACGCGGAACTTCCGCGTTCCCTTTTTACGGGTCTGTCAAAAATTCTTTTGATAACTAAACATGTTACTGCCGCTCCTCAATTTTCTGCAATTTTCATAGTAATTAGCGATTACGAAAGGTCTTTATTCTAAAATTTTGTCACTTGACAAAAATGAAAAAAAGTGTATAATATAATAGCTGGATATGCATGCACCTTTAGCTCAGTTGGTAGAGCAATTGACTCTTAATCAATGGGTCCGGGGTTCGAGTCCCCGAAGGTGTACCATTTTTTTTGTTATAAGATGTCACGATATTTTTTTATAAATGCCGTTGAAAAACCTTAATAAAAATGATATTATATTAAGGCGACGCTTCGGCAGCAAATACGCGCCTATAGTAAAATGGATATTATGAGGGACTCCGAAGCCCTAGTTGCAGGTTCGATTCCTGCTAGGCGCGCCATTGAAAATTGAGCGGGCATGGCGGAATTGGTAGACGCGCCAGTTTCAGGAGCTGGTAGTGAATAACTGTGAGAGTTCAAGTCTCTCTGCCCGCACCATTATACATTGCCGGGATGTAGCTCAGCTTGGTTAGAGCGTTTGCTTCGGGAGCAAAAGGCCGTGCGTTCAAATCGCATCATCCCGACCATTTTTTCTGCAAATCATGACCACGAAAAGGCGAGCACAATTAAAATATAAAAAAATTAAAAAAATGCTTGACATTTATTTTTCGTGTGATATAATATGAAAAAAATAAATATTAATGAAAAAGCCAAACCTAAAGTGATTTAGGGACGGAAAGCTATAGGGCCTTCAAGGGATTGAAGGCAGCCAGTTGCCATTATTTCTTTTGATTTGAAATAATGGTTTTTTTATTTCCTAGAGACTAACTAAGGAGGTGAAAAAATGTCCGCTCAAAAAAGTTATTTTAGACGTTATTGGCTTTTCGTACTGATTTTTGTTTTAGCGCTTGTTACCGTTTTTTCATACGCATACTGGGACAGCCTGCAAAAATCCGATGATATTCGCGATATTACCATCGGTGAAGGCGTGACCTTATCTATTAATAAGGTAGTTGATTTGAAAAAAGGAACCCTGGTTCCCGAGGAAGCAGTTTTAAAAGAAGGCGACGTAACCGAAGTTGTTTATAAGTATACGGTGTCCCTTGATAAAAAGATTAAGGAACCATTGAATCTTGTCGTTGAGTGCACGAATAAGGCTATTGGCAACAACGAAGACTTAGGCGACTTCTTTAACGTCACGATTACCCCCGATTCAAAGACTATTCAAAAT
>FZPS01000175.1_pt46 | contig 37042 bp, 52 predicted proteins | sample 1817821 | NCBI WGS metagenome assembly FZPS01 (sample SAMEA104158645, study PRJEB21678) | metagenome | place: Germany | collected 2015-04-21 | reverse complement strand
CGATTGAACCGATTGAACCGATTGAACCGATTGAACCAACGGAACCCACTCTGCCTGAACCTCCCCCAGCTCCTCCAGGGGAGGAAATCCCCCCTGAGGAGCCCATCCTCCCGGAAGAGCCCGGAGAGTAATGGGCATCAAAACAATCGGAAACAGTCAACCCCCTTTTCTTGGGGGTTTTCCTTTGACACGCCTCATGCTCTGGAAAAAAATGTGGACAGCTTCTCTTGGTAAGAATACACTATTCTCAGGGGGGAAGAGCGATGACCAAGTTCATCTTCATCACAGGCGGAGTGGTTTCGGGACTGGGCAAGGGAATTACAGCAGCAGCTCTAGGGCGCCTTCTCAAACAGCGGGGATTGACAGTCGCGGCGCAGAAGCTTGATCCGTATATCAATGTTGATCCCGGCACCATGAGTCCCTTTCAACATGGAGAAGTCTTTGTTACAGACGACGGAGCCGAAACCGACTTGGATTTGGGTCACTATGAGCGCTTTATCGACGAAAACCTGACGAAATTGAGCAACCTCACCTCGGGACAAGTATACTGGACCGTCTTGGGTCGCGAACGGTCCGGCGATTACCAGGGGGGTACTGTGCAAGTGATTCCCCATGTCACTGACACCATCAAAAGCTTTATCTATGCCGGGGCGGCGGCAAGCCAAGCAGATGTGCTCATCGTGGAGATCGGGGGTACAGTAGGGGATATCGAAGGTCAACCCTTCATTGAAGCTATCCGCCAAATCTCCCACGAGCAGGGACCCGAACATTGTCTGTCCATTCATGTTACACTCGTTCCCTATCTGCAAAGCGCAGGCGAACACAAATCCAAACCCACCCAGCATTCCGTGAAGGAGCTTCGCTCCATGGGCATATCTCCAGATATCATCGTCACCCGCTCTGATCAGGCCTTGCCCCCGGCCATCAAGGAGAAGATCGCCCTCTTCTGTGATGTTAAGTCCGACTGTGTGATCGAGAACACCACACTCCCGTCCCTCTACGCAGCTCCCCTCATGCTGCACAGAAACGGACTGGATGAAGTGGTCTGTCGGGAACTGGGAATTGATGTCCCCGAACCTGAGTTGACCCAATGGGAACTGATGGTGCGCAAAATCGACTCCCCAAAGACCGGCGCCACCATCGCCCTTGTGGGCAAGTACGTCCAACTCCCCGATGCCTATCTCTCCATTGTGGAGAGCCTCCACCACGCCGGGTTCGAAGCAGGTGCGCAGATTACTATCCGCTGGGTGGACAGCGAACATGTGACGGAGCAAACGGTTGATCGTCTGCTGGGTCAAGTCGATGCTGTGCTCATTCCTGGGGGATTTGGGGAAAGGGGAATTGAGGGAAAGATTCAAGCCTGCCGCTATGCGCGGGAGCGTAATCTTCCCTATCTTGGCATCTGCCTGGGTATGCAGGTTGCGGTGATTGAGTTTGCCCGCCATGTATGCGCCCTGGAAGGAGCCCATTCCACCGAGTTTGATCAAGACAGTCCCTATCCTGTGATCGATCTTTTGCCGGGACAAGCAGGCAAGGTCGGAAGCGGCGGAACGATGCGCCTTGGGGCCTACCCCTGCAAAGTGGCTGAGGGATCGCGCCTGTACAGCCTGTATAAAACAGAGCTCATCAGCGAGCGTCACCGCCATCGCTTTGAGTTCAATAATACCTTCCGCAAGGAGCTGGTGCAACAGGGGCTAGGAATCTGTGGAACATCCCCCGATGACCGCCTGGTGGAGGCGATTGAGCTATCCAATAAGGAGTTTTTTATCGGTGTTCAGTTCCATCCCGAATTCAAAAGCAGGCCCAACAGGCCACATCCCTTGTTCTTAGGATTTGTGCAGGCCGCCATGGGATCGAAAAAACCCCCAAACCAATTGGATGGCAGGGGGTAGTTCCATCGGCCAAGGGAATTAACGCTTGGAGAATTGAGGTGCTCTGCGCGCTTTTTTCAGACCGTATTTCTTTCTTTCCTTCATACGTGGATCTCTTGTGAGGTATCCTGCTTTTTTGAGGGGTCCTCGCAAATCTTGATCAATTGTAGTCAGGGCACGAGAAATGCCATGGCGGATGGCACCAGCCTGACCCGTTGTTCCACCACCGTGTACATTAACAATAATGTCGTACTTACCTTCGGTGTTGGTCAAGACTAAGGGCTGACGTACAATGGTACGCAGAACTTCACGGCCAAAGTAGTCATCAATGGACCTCTTGTTAATGGTAATGTTGCCATTACCAGGCAGTATTCTAACACGAGCAATCGACTTCTTCCGTCTACCGGTTCCGTAGTTGGTTTCAGTCTTTCGAACAGCATTCATCCAGACAGCCTCCCTTCACTTAGGGTTTTTGGATCTATAGTTTTAGTATTTCAGTTCAAGGGTCTCGGGCCTTTGTGCTTCGTGTGGATGCTCAGCACCGGCGTAGACCTTCAGCTTCTTGATCATCTGGCGGCCCAGTTTATTATGGGGAATCATGCCCCAGACAGCCGCTTTGACAACTCGTTCAGGATGGCGATTTAGCAGCTCGCCGGCGGTTATGGACTTAATCCCGCCTGGGTATCCACTGTGACGATAGTATTTCTTATCCTTAAGCTTCTTGCCTGTCAAATGTATTTTCTCGGCATTGATGATAATCACATGATCACCAGTGTCCACATGTGGTGTAAACGTTGGCTTATGCTTGCCTCGCAGAATCATGGCGACTTGTGTGGCCAAACGCCCAAGAGTCTGTCCGTCAGCATCGACAACATACCACTTTCTATCTAACTCCTGTGGTTTTGCTGTGTAGGTTTTCATTTTGGGATTTCCCCCCTTTGTCTCAAACAGGTTTAGAGGTAAGCCTTCTCGGCCAACGAACGGGGCTGTGTCGCTGCCAAAAAGCTTCTAAAGAAAAATTACCAACTCTCATTCTACCCCACTCTGGGCTGGGTGTCAAGAATATTTCACCTTTTCCAAGACGAGCCCGTGCGGTGCTATGGTGGCGCTAGCAAGGCGTCTGTCACCGCTGGCCATGATCCTCTCTACGTCTTCAGGGCTCAGCTTGCCCAGGCCCACATCAACAAGGGTCCCCACTAGATTGCGCACCATATTGTACAGAAAACCATCTGCCGTAAAGCGAAGCAGTTTCAAGGAGCCCTCGGTATCCACTGTCACTTGACGCATGGTTCTTACAGTGCTCTTGACATTGCTCCCGCTCGAAGCAAAAGCTGCGAAATCCAAACATCCCACAAACAAGCCCGCGCACTCGCGGATAGCATCCCATTCGAGTGGTTCCCTTATCCAATAAGCATAACGCTGATAGAAAACATTGGGGAACTCGCTCTGATAGATTTGGTAACGATAGGTCTTTTCCAGAGCGCTGATCCGGGCATGAAAATCCGGCTTCTCCAAACGGCTCTCCACCACCCGAATGTCTTTGGGAAGAAGGGAGTTTAGAGCATAGGGTAAGCGATCAACAGGCACGGTCAGCTGATCATCCCTAAAACTCACTGTTTGGCCCTGGCTATGCACGCCTGCATCAGTTCGGCCAGCACCGGCAATACGAATCGCGTTCGGTCCGAGTCTCTGGAGGGCTTTCTCTAACTCCCCTTGAATGGTACGCTGATTAGGCTGGATCTGAAAACCTGCATATTCCGTGCCGTCGTACTGCACTACCAGACAATAGGTCTTCATATCTACTCCTTAGAAAAAGACGCCCACAACAACAGCGAAGGTAAGAGCCACACCCAAGGCGACCCCATCAACCGTTTGGAACTTGAGCTCCCTAAACTTCGTGCGTCCTTCGCCCCCGCGATAACCCCTCGCTTCCATGGCAATGGCTAAATCGTCGGCCCGTCGAAAGGCATTTACAAAGAGGGGCACCAAAAGGGGGACTAAGCTCTTAGCCCTGTGCATGATTCCGCCGCTTTGGAAATCTGCTCCTCGGGCCATTTGGGCCTTCATGATCTTCTCTGTTTCCTCCAGAAGAGTGGGGATAAAGCGCAGGGCAATGGTCATCATCATGGCCAGTTCATGGGCGGGAATCCCCATCTTTTTCCCCGGTTTCAAAAGGCTTTCAATCCCATCCGTGAGCTGAATGGGCGATGTTGTCAGAGTTAAGATGGAGGTCCCAATAATCAACAGAATCAACCTCGTACCCATCATCAAGCCACGAAAAAGCCCCTCCCAGGTTACCTTGAGGAACCAAATCTGGAAGATCACCCTGCCTTCTGTCATAAAGAGATGCAATCCTATCGTCAGCACGAGAATCACCAAGAGCGGCCGCAAACCCCGCAGTACGTATTTGACCGGGATCTGGGCAGCCCGAACCACCAGGGCGATGGCTAGCGCAACCAAGGCGTATCCCACAAAACCATTAACAAGGAACAGAAGGACAATCAAAAGCGTGGTAGATAGGATCTTGCTGCGCGGATCGAGGCGGTGAATCAAAGAGTCGCCCGGGAGATACTGGCCAATGGTTATGCTGCGAAACATCCTCATTTTTGCCACCCCATTACCCTGATGATCTCCTCTTCAGCCTGATCCACCGTGAAAATGTCGGTGTTCACAGCCAATCCCCGATTCTTCAATTCATGCATCAGCTCTGTGATCTGGGGTACACCCAGACCCATTTCCCGAAGCCTTGCGGCCTGCCCGAAGACTTCCACAGGCGTTCCGTCTAGAGCAATCGTGCCCGCTTCCATGACGATCAGTCGATCCACCAAGCGCGCCACGTCTTCCATGCTGTGCGTAACCAAAATCACAGTGATACCGCGGTCTTCATGAAGATGTTTGATTTCACCGAGAATCTCTTCGCGGCCTTCCGGATCCAAACCGGCCGTCGGCTCATCCAGGATTAAGACAGACGGTCGCATCGCCAGGACACCGGCGATGGCAACCCGCCGTTTCTGACCTCCGCTTAGCTCGAAAGGAGAATGATCCTTCAGAGCCTCAAAGTCGAGTCCCACATAGTTGAGGGCTTCCCGCACGCGTTCGGTAACCTCTTCGTCGGACAAACCGCCATTGCGTGGCCCAAACCCCACGTCCTCCAGCACTGTTTCTCCGAAAAGCTGGTGTTCCGGATACTGAAACACCATACCCACCTTTTGGCGGATGCGCCTAAGCTGTGTGTCCTTGAGAGTCAAGTCGACACCATCAACATAGACTTTTCCAGAATTTGGCTTGAGCAGACCATTAAAATGTTGAATTAGGGTGGATTTGCCCGAACCCGTAGGACCGATCAAACCAACGAATTCTCCATCGTCAATTTCCAGACTCACATCCCGCAGGGTCGCCTCGGATGAAGGGGTATCCTCCAGGTAACTGAAAAAAACATCGACTAATCGGATGGACATAAAAGCATCACCATTTCATTTACAGTCAGCGTTCCCTGGGGTATCAGGTGGCCGCGATTTCGCAGTCGCTCCGCCAAGTCTGTCACCTGGGGGACATCCAGATGGAGGCTACGCAGCAGCTTTACCTGGCTAAAGACTTCTCTGGGAGTACCCTGCAGAACAATACGCCCCTCATCCATGACCACAACCCGATCTGCGCCGATGACCTCATCCATGTGATGGGTGATATGGACGATGGTAATTCCTTCGTCTTTATTCAAGCGATGAATCGTGCTCATCACTTCACGGCGTCCCTGGGGATCGAGCATAGCCGTGGGTTCATCCAGGACAATGCACATGGGCAGCATGGCGATCATCCCCGCAATGGCAACCCTTTGCTTTTGCCCGCCTGATAACTGGTGGGGAGAATGACGCCGATAGGAAAGCATGTCCACAGCCTGTAAGGACTCGGTAACCCGGCGCTGAATCTCCGGAGATGGAATACCCAAATTCTCCGGACCAAAGGCCACATCCTCTTCCACCGTGGTGGCCACCAACTGGTTGTCCGGATTTTGGAAGACCATGCCAACCTTCTGTCGAATCTCCCAAACCTTATCCAGAGCGGCGGTGTCCAATCCGGCCACCAAGACCCTGCCTGAAGTGGGAGTAAGAAGGGCATTGATGTGTTTAGCCAAGGTGGATTTGCCGGAACCGTTGTGGCCCAAAACGGCCACAAACTCACCTTCGAAGATCTCCAGATTAACCCTCTTCAGTGCGGCCCAGCCATCTCCTCCATGTGTCCTTGCATAGGTGAAGTCTACATCAGTAAAGCGAATCAACGGTTCCTTCATCACAAACACTCCAAGTCTAAAAAACAAAACGCAGAGGAGGCTCCTCTGCGACCTTGTTTGTATAACCTACACCCACTCAATGATCGCCATTGGTGCCGCATCTCCCCGACGAACACCGGTCTTGATGATTCTGGTGTAACCTCCGTTACGCTCCGCCATTTTTGGAGCAATATCGTCGAAAAGTTTCTGTACAGCAACGGGATCCAGCAAAAACCGAGCAGCTTGGCGCCTGGCGGCTAGATCTCCTCGTTTGCCTAAGGTGACCATTTTATCTGCCAAGGGCTTAATGCTTTTAGCTTTGGCTACTGTAGTTTCTATCTGACCATGCAACACTAGACTGGTTACTTGCCCCCGGAGTAATGCTCTCCGATGGCCAGACTTTCTACCCAATTTCCTGAGTCTCATCTTGCTCACCTACCTCATTCATCAGATTTGCGCAAGGACAGCCCTAGATCGGCGAGTCGCTCTTTGATTTCCTGCAGGGATTTTTTTCCGAGATTACGCACTTTCATCATGTCCTCTTCGGTTTTGCGAATCAGCTCGTCAACGGAGTTAATCCCAGCCCGTTTCAGACAGTTGTAAGAGCGTACCGAAAGATCCAACTCCTCCACAGTCATCTCCATTAGGCGGTCAACGCTTTCTTCTTCCTTCTCCACCATAATCTCGACACTGCCCACGCTCTCCGTCAGATCAGTGAACAGCTTGACATGCTCCATCAAAATCTTAGCCGCTAAGCTCACGGCGCTATCTGGAGCGATGACGCGATTAGTCCAAACCTCCAGAACCAGCCGATCGTAGTCCGTGATCTGCCCCACCCGCGTGTCCTCGATATGATAAATTGCCTTGGTCACAGGGGTAAAGATGGAGTCCACTGGGATTAATCCAATGGGGTGATCGGGACTCTTATTGCCTTCTGCACTCACATAGCCGCGGCCCTTGGCCACAGTTATGTTCATATTGAGCTGAGCCCCTTTCTGCAGTGTGGCAATGACCAAGTCCGGATTAAGAATTTCCACGGAAGGGTCAGGGGTAATGTGCCCAGCCAGCAAAGGGCCTTCTTCATTGGCTTCAACGCGAATGGTCACCGGCTCATCTGTATGCAGTTTAACCAGGAGCTTCTTCAGATTCAGCACGATGTCCACAGTGTCTTCCACCACCCCTTCGATGGTGGAAAACTCGTGTAGGACCCCGTCAATGTGGACCGAAGTAACGGCGGTACCTGGTAACGATGAAAGCAGAATCCTGCGCAGGGCGTTGCCCAAAGTGATACCATATCCTCGTTCTAACGGCTCCACAACAAACTTGCCATAGTTGTCCGTTAGTTCAACTTGATCAATCCTTGGTTTTTCTATCTCAATCATAGTTCTTGCACCCTCCTTTGCGAACGCATGGGCCGAACTAATTACACTCTGCGCCGTTTCGGTGGACGACAACCGTTATAGGGAATGGGAGTTACGTCCTTGATAGTGGTCACATCAATCCCTGCAGCTTGCAGCGAACGGATTGCAGCTTCTCGTCCTGCGCCAGGGCCCTTTACAAACACACTGACCTCCCTGACACCATGATCCATAGCCACTGATGCTGCCTGTTCCGCAGCCATACCCGCTGCAAACGGAGTACCCTTACGGGAACCCTTAAAACCCATGTTGCCCGAGCTTGCCCAGGAAATCACGTTTCCCTGTGGATCGCTAATGGTAACAATGGTGTTGTTGAACGTGGAACGAATGTGCGCTACCCCAACCGGGATGTTTTTTCGTTCTCTGCGGCGTGGGCGCTGCCCAGCCCTACCTCGTGGTCTTGCCATTAAATTTTCCTCCTTTCAATACGACCTATCTCCGCTTACCGGCAATCCGCTTAGGACCTTTGCGCGTTCTGGCATTGGTCTTGGTGCGTTGCCCTCGAACAGGAAGGCCGCGGCGGTGACGTATACCACGGTAGCAACCGATGTCCCGCAATCTCTTGATATTCATGTTTACTTCCCGGCGGAGGTCACCCTCTACTAGGAACTGCTTCTCAATGATCTCGCGGATTTGGTTTGCTTGGTCCTCCGTTAAATCGCGCACACGCGTATCGGGATCAATTCCGCAGATCTCAATGATTTTTTCCGACGTACTACGGCCAATCCCGTAGATATACGTTAAGCCTACTACTACTCGCTTATCGCGAGGCAAATCTACACCTGCAATACGTGCCATCTATCTAGACACCCCCTCTATACTATCCTTGTCTTTGCTTATGCCTGGGATTTTCGCAGATTACCATGACGCGACCCTTGCGTTTGATAATCTTACACTTCTCACACATCGGCTTCACGGAAGGTCTCACCTTCATCGCTTTGTGCCCCCTTTAGCCGTCTATTTTTTACGGTACGTAATTCTGCCCCTAGTCAAATCATAGGGAGACAGTTCCACAGTCACTCTATCACCAGGTAGAATGCGAATAAAGTTCATTCTCATCTTGCCGGAGATGTGCGCCAGCACTTTGTGCCCATTCTCCAATTCTACACGAAACATAGCATTTGGCAACGGTTCCACTACCGTACCTTCAACTTCAATGGCATCATCCTTGGCCATGGTCTGTAAAACCCTCCTTTCCTACTTCCTCCACATTACTGTGCTGCTCCAAAAAATCCCGAATCGCCTTATCGTCCCACTCTTCTACATCAAGGCGGATATTGTGAGCCACGAGATGCTTCCTGTTCTTGCGCTTAGGACGGTTCAGCTTGCGCACAAAACCATCCGCCACGATGACATGGCTATCGTCTTGGAACTCTACCACCACGTACTTTTTTCCAGAGTCCCTTCCCGTCTTTGATGTCACCAGTTGTCCAATTTCCAAGAGTCCCATTTGATCTCTCCTACAATGTTGTAAGAACCACGGGCCCTTCATCACTGATAGCAATCGTGTGTTCGAAATGAGCTGACCAACTATTGTCCCGTGTTATCACTGTCCAGTTATCATCCAGAATCTGCACATGGTAACTACCTGCATTCACCATCGGTTCAATGGCCAAGGTCATACCCTGTTTCAGCCGGGGACCCCTTCCGGGAGGTCCAAAATTCGGAATTTGTGGTGCTTCGTGCATCTGACGCCCGATTCCGTGTCCGACGAAGTCCCGGACAACAGAAAATCCTTGTTCTTCTGCACGCATTTGTACAGCATGGGAGATGTCAGAAAGGCGGTTACCGATCCTGGCCTGCTCAATGCCTTCAAACAGGGCTTTCTCTGTGGTCTCGAGCAAAAGCTGCGTCTGGGAATCAATTTGACCCACTGGATACGTCCAGGCACTGTCGCCACAGAAGCCGTCCACAAAGGCACCAATATCCACGCTGATGATGGATCCTTCCTGCAGGACCACATCTTGGCTGGGAATCCCGTGTACGACAACCTCGTTCACCGAGGCGCAAATCGACGCAGGATACCCTTGATACCCCTTAAACGCTGGAATAGCGTTTTGCTTTGTCAGAAACTCTTCCACCGCCCTATCCAGATCCAAGGTGGTCAGGCCGGGTCGAATCAAATCACGAACCACTTCGTGAGCTTGGGCTACCACTCTGCCTGCGGCCCTCATGGCCTGAATCTCCTCGGGAGACTTCAGGATAATCATTGGGCCTCCCCCACAGCCAATTCCTCCGCCAAGTGCTGCAAATAATGATCCACATCGGCAAAGACCACATCAATGGGTCGCGCTCCGTCAATACTGTAGAGCCGACCATCCCTGGCATAATAGTGCAGGACCGGGTGGGTTTGCCGCATATAGACATCGAGGCGTTTACGGACCGTCTCTTCGCTGTCATCGGTGCGGCGGTAGAGCGCTCCTCCGCAAGCATCACAGGTCCCTTTTTCCTCAGCCCGATGCTGTTCCAAATGATACACCGCACCGCAATTGGAGCAAATGCGGCGATTGGAGATTCTCTCTATCGCTTCCCTCTGTGCCACTCGAACGTCACAAGCCATTTCAACATTCAAGCCGCTCTTGGCCAAGCTGCGATCCAACTCTCTCGCCTGCAGAACTGTCCGGGGGAAACCATCCAAAATCCAGCCTCGCTGACAGTCGGGCTGGTTCAGACGCTCCTGGACGACTCGCAGAGTCAGATCATCAGGGATCAACTCGCCCTTACTGATGTAGGAGTTGACCTCTCGACCCAAACCAACACCCGACGCTACTGCATCGCGGAAAATGTTACCTGTGGAGATGTGTGGTATTCCATATTTCTCAGAAATCATATCACCTTGAGTACCCTTACCTGCACCGGGCAGACCAAGCAACACCAATCGCATCTGCGTTTTCCCCCTTTTATTTCAGGAAACCTTCGTAGTGCCTCATCAGCAAGTGTGCTTCGATTTGCTGCATTGTCTCCAGTGCCACCCCGACAATAATCAGGATTCCAGTACCGCCGAACGACAGAATATTGGAAGGTATCCTGGTTACTGCGGCGACAACAAAGGGCAGAACAGCAATGGCTGCTAGGAAAAACGCACCGGGCAATGTGATTCTGGACAAGATCTTATCCAGGTAGTCTGAAGTAGGCTTCCCTGGCCGCAAACCCGGAATGTATCCACCGTTTTTCTTCATGTTGGTTGCAACCTCCGTTGGATTGAAGGTTACTGCGGTATAAAAGTAGGTAAAGAAGACCACAAAAACCACATAAAGTACATTGTACCCAAAGGAGCCATAGCCAAACCAGCGGTTAATGACGTCCACGGCTGGAATGAACTGCGCCAAGGTCAGGGGAAACGTCAACACAGACGATGCGAAAATGACGGGAATAACCCCCGCTTGGTTCACCTTCAACGGGATGTGCGTGGACTGCCCGCCATAGACCCTGCGACCTACAACACGCTTGGCGTATTGGACAGGAACCTTACGTTCACCCCTGGTAATCATGACCACTGCACCAATTACGATGATCGTGATCAGGAAATACACAACCAGACTCAAAGGATGCAGCCCGCCTTCCCCAACTGCTCGAATGGCATTGAGGATCTGCGTTGGCATGGCAGCCACAATATTGACAAAGATGAGCAAAGAAATTCCGTTGCCAATACCCTTTTCAGAGATCTTCTCTCCCAGCCACACTGTGAACATGGTACCTGCGGTGAGGGTGAGTGTGACCAAGGACAAGCTGAAGAAGTCCGTGCTCGCCATCACATTCCAGGCACGAGCCATCATGGTTGTACCGAAAGCTTGAATGATGGCCAAAACGACTGTCGCATACCGGGTGTATTTGGCAATCACTTTCCGGCCTTCCGGACCTTCCTTGGACAGTTTTTCCAAACTGGGTATAACAATGGACAAAAGATTCATCACAATCGATGCCGTAATGTAGGGGCTAACACCCTGCGCAAATACGGTAAATCGTTCCAATGCTCCTCCAGTAAAGAGGTTCAAGAACCCGAAAATGTTTCCTCCATCGACCCCTAACTGCCGAGCCAGCCCCACTGCGTCCACACCGGGGACTGGCACAAAGGAGCCAATCCTGTAAACGGCTAGCAACGCAACCGTATAGAGGAGTTTTTTCCTCAGATCGGGGATTTTCATAGCATTCTTCAATGCAGCGAGCAACTAGATCACCTCAACTGTGCCGCCAGCCTTTTCGATTTTGGCTGCTGCCGATTTTGTGAAACTATGTGCCTGTACGGTTAACGCACGATCAATCTCGCCATTACCGAGAACACGAATCCCATCGTTCACTTTCTTCACAAGCCCAGATTCAATCAAGAGCTCGGGAGTGATCACTGTACCCGGTGCGAACCGATTCAGGTCATTTAACTTGACTTCCGCATAGACTTTCTGAAAAACATTGGTAAATCCCCGCTTCGGCAGGCGTCTGACCAGTGGAGTCTGGCCTCCTTCGAAATAGCGACCTTTGCCGCCACCGGATCGCTGGCCTTGGCCTTTATGACCCCTACCAGAGGTCTTGCCCCAGCCAGAGGCGATGCCGCGCCCAACCCTCTTCCTTTTGTGCGTGCTGCCTTCTGCGGGCTTAAGTTCGTGAATCCGCACACTTACACCCCCTCGTACTAGTCTAGTTCTTCCACTTCAACTAAATGTCTAACCTTATGGATCATACCCCTGATTGCCGGGTTATCGTCATGGACAATGGACATGCCAAGCTTCTTCAAACCCAGGGCTGCCACTGTGTCTTTTTGATCTTGAGAATAACCAATAACGCTCTTCTTGTACGTTACTTTCAACTTTGCCACAACATTCGCCCCCTAACCTAAGATCTCTCCGGGAGTTTTCCCGCGAAGTCGGGCCACATCTTCCACAGTTCTTAGGCTGCTGAGCCCTTTAAGTGTTGCTCGCACAACGTTAATGGGATTGGCGGAGCCTAAAGACTTCGTCAATACATCTCGCACACCAGCTGACTCCAAAACGGCACGCACCGGCCCGCCGGCAATAACTCCAGTACCTTCAGAAGCCGGTTTCAGAAGCACTCTAGCTCCCCCATAGGTTTCTGTAACAGCATGGGGAATGGTGGTTCCCACCATCGGTACCGCGATCATGTTCTTCTTCGCTTCTTCCGTTGCCTTGCGAATAGCCTCAGGCACCTCTTTGGCCTTGCCCAGACCCATACCTACCTGGCCATTGCCATCTCCCACAACAACCAAGGCGCTAAAGGAACGGGTCCGCCCGCCCTTAACGGTTTTGGAGACAGGATTGATGTTGACTAAGCGTTCCTGTAGCTCTACGCCACTAGTTTCATTTCGTTTCGACAAGTTCGTTTCCCTCCCTTGCACCTAGAATTCCAGGCCACCTTCACGGGCGCCATCTGCTAAAGAGGCGATTCTTCCGTGATAAATGTAGCCGCCGCGATCAAAAACAACTTTACCAATGCCACGTTCCTTTGCCCTTTGTGCTAGGACTAGCCCAACTTCTTTGGCCGCTTCTTGATTCCCTGTTGATCCTAACTTCGCACGCAGTTCAGGTTCCACAGAGGATGCAGAAACCAAGGTGTGTCCAACGCTATCATCAATGATTTGGGCGTGAATGTGATGCAGGCTGCGGTAAACATTGAGTCTGGGGCGCTCTGCGGTTCCCACCACATGCTGCCTGAGACGCTTGTGTCTACGCTCCCTTGCTTCACGCCGACTGAATTTGGCCATCATTCACCCTCCTTCTAAGCTTTACCTGCTTTACCTGCTTTTCTACGCACTCTTTCGCCTTCATACCGAATACCTTTACCCAAGTATGGTTCGGGTCTTCTGAAGTCGCGGATATTAGCAGCTGTTTGACCCACGAGCTCTTTGTCAATACCGGTGACAGAAATTCTCGTCGGTGTGGGCACCTCAATTTCAATGCCTGGAGCTGGGTCTACTTCAACGGGATGGGAATACCCCAGGGACAAGACCAGCTTCCTACCTTGCTTAGCCGCTCTGTATCCTACCCCGACGATTTCTAGATTACGAGTAAATCCTTCCGTTACCCCATGAACCATGTTCGCAATCAATGTACGAGTCAGTCCGTGGAGGGAACGGTGTTCCTTTTCATCACTGGGCCTAGTCACCAAAATGGTGCTGCCTGTCAGTTCAACCTGCATCGCAGGATGGAACTCTCGAGTGAGCTGTCCCTTTGGTCCCTTAACGTCGATCACATTGCCGTTGATTTTGACCTCAACACCAGAGGGAATCTCAATTGGAGCTCTTCCTATTCTGGACATTTACTTCCCTCCCTTACCACACATAGCAGATTACTTCGCCGCCGATGCCCTCTTTCCGAGCTAAACGGTCTGTCATGATTCCTTGTGAAGTGGATAATATGGCTACACCTAGGCCGCCTAACACCCTGGGCACTTCGTCCTTGTTCGCATAGACCCGCAAACCTGGTTTGCTGATGCGCTTAATGCCCTTGAGCACCTGCCCTTTGTTGGCGTCATACTTCAGATAGACCCGGATCATGCCTTGTTTATCATCTTCCACCACTTTATACTCTCGAATGAACCCCTCGTCCTTAAGGATCCGCGCTAACTCTTCCTTAAGCTTGGAACGGGGAATATCAACCGACTCGTGCTTCACGGAACTTGCATTCCGAATCCGTGTGAGCATATCCGCAATTGGATCTGTCATTACCATTCAGGAAACCTCCTTTCCGACCCCTACCAACTGGATTTGGTTACTCCGGGAATCTGCCCTTCATTAGCATACTTCCGGAAGCATACACGGCACATCTGAAAACGGCGCATGTATCCACGGGGACGACCGCAAATTCTACAACGATTCACTTGACGCACTTTAAACTTCGCTGGACGCTGCGCCTTAACGATCATCGATTTTTTCGCCACACTATCTCTCCTTTCAGCTTCTAAATGGCATACCCATCAGCTTCAAGAGTTCATACGCTTCTTCGTCCGTCTTGGCGGTGGTACCGATTACGACCATCAGTCCTCTGACCTTGTCGATCTTGTCATAGTCGATCTCGGGAAACACTAACTGTTCCCGCAAACCGATACTATAGTTGCCGCGTCCGTCGAAGGACTTTTCCGAAACACCCCGAAAGTCACGAATCCGCGGAAGGCTAACGCTAATGAGCCGATCGAGGAACTCATACATCCGATCACCACGCAGGGTTACTTTGCACCCGATGGCCATTCCCTCACGAAGTTTAAATGCCGCTACGGACTTTTTCGCATGGGTGATCACAGGTTTTTGCCCCGAGATGGTCTCCAGGTCCCGTGCGGCCGCCTCAAGCGCCTTAGGATCTTGCACCGCTTCGCCCACGCCAATATTAAGAACCACTTTATCGAACCTGGGTACCTCCATGACATTCTTGTAACCGAACCGTTCAATCATGGCTGGTACCACTTGGGTTTGGTATTTTTCCTTAAACCGTGCCAAGCACTACTCCCCCCTTCTCAAACAAACACATCATCGCTGTTTGACTTGGTCAAGCTCCAAGTTTCCTGCGCTGCACCAATCACTGGCAGCAGCAGTCAACACTAATCAATGGCTTTACCACATTGTTTGCACTGACGTTCTAACTCACCATTTGCCTGCCGTTGGCGACGAACCCTAGTAGGTTTTTTGCATTTCGGGCAAACCACGGCAACATTCGACGCATCGATGGGTCCCGGTGCCTCAATAATTCCTCCTTGAGGATTCGTTTGAGTAGGCTTGGTGTGCTTCTTTTGGATATGGACCCCTTCCACGATAACCTTGCCCGACTTAGGGTGAACCTCTAGCACTTTTCCTCTCTTACCACTGCTGTCACCGGAAAGTATGGCCACTGTATCTCCACGCTTAACATGAACTTTTGCCATTCCCCATCCTCCTTTCTACTAGAGAACCTCAGGAGCCAGAGAGACGATCTTCATGAAATCTTTTTCCCGCAATTCTCTGGCCACAGGCCCAAAAATACGAGTCCCTCTCGGATTGTTCTGGTCGTTTATAATTACTGCTGCATTTTCATCAAAACGAATATATGAACCATCCTTGCGGCCATATTGCTTCTTAGTTCTAACGATTACAGCCTTCACAATCTCGCCCTTCTTAACAACGCCACCAGGAGTCGCGTGTTTAACGGAAGCAATGATCACATCACCGACACGAGCATAACGTCGTCCTGAACCGCCAAGCACACGAATGCACAGGATCTCTCTGGCACCAGTGTTGTCAGCGCATTTCAAACGACTCTCTTGCTGGATCATCATAGCTCCTCCTTCCCTTGCTATATTCTGTAACTAACGGGCCTTTTCAATGATTTCCACTACCCGCCAGCGTTTTTGTTTACTCAGGGGCCGAGTCTGCATAATCCGTACTCTATCCCCAACGCCGCACTCGTTAGCTTCGTCATGTGCCTTGAATTTAGCGTTTCTCCGCATTGTCTTACCATATAGTGGATGGCTGATGGTCTGCTCAACGGACACAACTGCGGTCTTATCCATTTTATCACTGACGACGACCCCGACTCGAGTCCGCCTCATGTTTCTTTCCTTGTCCACCTGTGCTCCTCCCTTCTCGGATCTATAGGAGACCTTAAGCTCGTTCAATATTCAATTCCCGTTCGCGCATGACAGTCTTCACCCGTGCAATATTCTTGCGCACAGCACTGATCCGCATGGGATTGTCTAATTGACCAGTTGCCAACTGAAACCTGAGGTTAAAGAGTTCCTCCTTTAACTCATCAAGTCTCACTTCTAGCTCATTCGCAGAAAGATCACGAACCTCTTTAGCCTTCATTTGCGTCACCACCTGCCACAGCCCGAGATACAAACTTGCACCGAATCGGCAGTTTATGGGCAGCTAAGCGCATCGCCTCGCGAGCCAACTCCTCTGGTACACCGCCAATCTCGAACATGATTCGCCCTGGTTTTACCACTGCTACCCAGTACTCTGGAGCACCTTTACCGGAACCCATCCGAGTTTCAGCTGGTTTTTGGGTTACAGGCTTGTCGGGGAATATCCGAATCCAAACCTTCCCACCCCGCTTAATATGACGGGTCATGGCAATACGGGCTGCTTCAATTTGCGTATTCTTGATCCACCCTGGTTCCAATGCTTGGAGACCGAATTCGCCGAAAGAAACTTCAGAGCCTCTCTGAGCCTTACCGGTCATGCGACCGCGGTGGACTCTTCGATACTTTACTCTCTTCGGAATAAGCATCCCTACTTGCCCCCTTTAGCCTTATTCTGGGCCGCCGTTTCAGGCAGGATCTCACCATGGTAGACCCAGACCTTAACCCCAATCTTCCCAAATGTTGTGTTCGCTTCCGCGAAACCATAATCAATATCCGCCCTCAGTGTATGCAGGGGAATGGATCCTTCTGGATTCCACTCTGTACGAGCAATTTCCGCACCGCCTAGACGACCGGATACGGCCACTTTAATTCCTTGGGCCCCCAGGCGAATGGCGCGCTGCTGCGCTTGACGCATCGCTCTGCGGAAAGAGATTCTTCTTTCCAAGGCAAAGGCAATGCTCTCGGCCACCAATTGGGCATTTGTCTCTGGAGTCTTTACCTCCACAATGTTCACCTGAATCTGGCGACCTGTCATGGTCTCTAAATCCTTACGAAGCTTATCAACCTCTGCACCACCGCGACCGATAACCATGCCTGGCCGACCGGTGTGGATCGTTACTTTACCGCGATTGGCAGCCCGTTCAATCTCGACCTTGGAAACACCTGCCTGAAAAAACCGTTCTTTGATCAGTTTTTTCAACTCAAGGTCTTCGTGTAACAGATCCGCGTAGTTGAGCTTGTTAGCGTACCACTTGCTGTCCCAGTCTTTTACAACACCAAGTCTAAACCCTACCGGGTGTACTTTTTGACCCACGCACTTATTCCTCCCTTTCCCGCAAAATCACAGTAATATGACTTGTGCGTTTGCGGATGCGATTTGCCATGCCTCTAGCTCTTGGCCGAATCCTCTTCAGAGTTGGACCTTGATCGACATAGCACTCAGCCACGAATAAGGAGTCCACATCCATATCAAAGTTGTTCTCTGCGTTCGCCACAGCGCTCCGCACAACTTTTTCAATTGCAGGAGATCCTCCCTTTGGTGTAAACCGAAGGATGGCCAATGCCTCATCCACATCCTTGCCACGAATCAAGTCAATTACTTGGCGCGCTTTGCGTGGTGAAATTCTAATATGTCTAGCAACTGCTCTCGCTTCCATCATTTCTCACCCCGTTCTGCTTATCGGCCCGATGATCTTTCGCCGGCATGCCCCCGGAACGTCCGAGTTGGAGCAAACTCACCCAGCTTGTGACCGACCATTTCCTCTGTAATATATACCGGAACATGTTTTCGTCCATCGTGAACTGCGATGGTATGACCAACCATGTCCGGGAAGATTGTGGAGCGCCGCGACCATGTCTTCACAACCCGCTTCTCGCCCTTATCATTCATTTCCCTGACCTTATTCAAAATATGAGCATCAGCGAAGGGACCTTTTTTCAATGATCTACTCATTCCTACACCTCCCCGTAGAGAATCTTCGTTACTTCTTACGACGTCGAATGATCAGACGGTCGCTTGCCTTCTTCTTACGAGTCCGTGATCCCAGCGCAGACTTACCCCAAGGAGTAACTGGTCCAGGACGTCCGATAGGAGCCTTGCCCTCGCCACCGCCATGGGGGTGATCAACGGGATTCATGGCTACACCGCGAACATGGGGGCGTTTGCCTAGATATCTAGAACGACCGGCCTTACCCACAACCATATTCTCGTGCTCTACGTTTCCAACCTGACCGATTGTGGCTCTGCAGCTTTGGAGCACCATGCGAAACTCCCCTGACGGCAGGCGGATGGTTCCATAGGCACCTTCCTTGGCCATCAATTGGGCCTCTACACCAGCGGAGCGTACCAGCTGTGCACCTTTGCCTGGCTGAATTTCGATATTGTGAATCACGCTGCCCACAGGGATGTTGGCAATCGGCAGAGCGTTACCAGGCTTAATGTCAGCATCTGGACCCGATTCAACCATATCGCCCACGCTCAGCCCCACAGGGGCCAAGATATAACGTTTTTCTCCGTCCAAATAGTGCAGCAAAGCAATTCTTGCGGACCGATTTGGATCATACTCGATGGCAGCCACTTTGGCTGGAACCCCATCTTTGTTCCGCTTAAAATCAATAATACGATACTTGCGCTTGTGACCGCCACCGCGGTGACGGGCAGTAATGCGACCCCCAGCATTACGTCCACCGGTTGACTTTAGAGAAACTACGAGTGATTTCTCCGGTTCTTTCTTGGTAATCTCCTCAAAGGTGTAACCGGTCATGTTGCGACGCCCTGGAGTGGTCGGTTTGTACTTCTTAATTGCCATTGTTTCCGTCCCTCCTTAAAATCCTCCAAATACCTCGATGCTATGGCCTGGTTGCAGGGTCACCACAGCTTTTTTCCATTCGGATGTGTATCCCTCATGGCGTCCCATCCTGCGCAGCTTACCCTTCACTCGAGACGTGTTCACACTCTGAACCTTGACATTAAAGATCTCTTCCACCGCAGCCTTGACCTGCAGTTTGGTAGCTCGTAAATCCACTTCAAACGTATACTTGTTCTCACTCAATAAGTCGGTGCTTTTTTCGGTTACAATTGGTCGTTTGATAATGTCTCGCGCTTCCATTATGCAAGCACCTCCTCCAACATCGTCACTGCATCCTTCGTGATAACCAGTTTTTGGCTGTTTAGGATGTCATACACATTTAGACCCATGGACTTAGCCACCACTGCTCCGGGAATGTTCCGGGCAGAGAGCTCCACATTCCTGTCCCAGTCTGCTGTAACCACCAGGGGCTTTTGCACATCAAGAGCCTGGAACATATTGGCCATGACTCTGGTCTTCGGTTCATCCACTTGCAGCTGGTCCAAGACCACCATATTGCCCGCTTTAAGTTTGGCGCTCAGGGCAGACTTCAGCGCAGCCCGGCGTGCCTTTTTCGGCAGTCTGTAAGAAAAATCCCGCGGTGTTGGTCCAAAGACCACTCCGCCGCCAACCCACTGGGGTGAGCGAGTACTTCCCTGGCGGGCCCGACCGGTACCCTTTTGTCTCCAAGGCTTCCGCCCGCCTCCGCGAACAAGTCCCCTGGACTTAGTGGCCACGGTGCCTTGTCTGGCATTGGCCAATTGGCTGAGGACAACCTTGTGCATCAGATCCTGATTAACCTCAACCCCAAAAACGGCATCATTGAGCTCTAGCTCACCAACTTGCTTGCCTTCCATATTGAAAACGGCCACTTTCGGCATGATTGCAGCCTCCTCTCTTCTCGAAACTCTAAGCTTTCACTGCATTTCTAACTATGACCAGACTGCCCTTAACACCGGGTACGGAACCCTTCACTAAGAGAAGATTTCGATCCTGGTCAACTTTGACGATCTCCAAATTCTGTGTGGTAACACGTTCTCCGCCCATGCGACCTGGTAGTTTCCGACCCTTGAACACCCTCGCCGGATCCACAGCGTTCAGAGAACCTACACCGCGATGGTAATGGGAACCGTGACTTTTTGGTCCCCGGCTTTGGTTATGACGCTTAATGGAGCCTTGGAAACCCTTGCCTTTACTGGTGGCTGTAACGTCGACTTTTTCCCCTTCGCTGAAAATGCTAACGTCCACGGAGTCACCGACACTCAAATCGGCAAAATCATCGCCTTCATTAAACCTAATCTCCTTGAGATAGCGGCGAGGCTTTACCTTTGCCTGATCAAAGTGCCCTCTTTCCGGTTTGTTAAACAGTCTTTCCCGCCGATCACCGAAACCAAGCTGTACTGCAAGATACTGATCCTTTTCCATCGTCTTCTTTTGCACTACGGTACATGGGCCAGCTTCGATGACAGTTACGGGGATTAGCAATCCATCTGCACTGAATATCTGGGTCATTCCCAATTTCTTACCTAGAATACCTTTGGCCATCTTTCGCACCCCCTAAAATTACTCCCACCGGTACCCAATTAATCTTGAATCTTTATCTCAATATCTACACCAGCAGGTAAATCTAAGCGCATTAACGCATCCACTGTCTTTGGATTCGGATCCAAAATGTCAATGAGACGTTTATGCGTTCTCATTTCGAACTGTTCACGAGAATCCTTATGGACGTGTACAGAACGCAAAACAGTAAAAATGTTCTTGTCAGTAGGTAAGGGGATGGGACCCGAAACCGTCGCACCTGTTCGTTTTGCAGTATCAACAATCTTTTCTGCAGAACTGTCCAGGATTTTGTGATCAAACGCTTTTAGCCTGATTCGAACCTTTTGTTTAGCCAAGAATAATCCATCCTTTCGCTCGATTGACGAACATACTCTGTAGAAATTCCCGAGCATAGGTGTTTCACGCAGTGAACCCCGAGTTGAGTGTTTACGTCCACCAACGGATGAACCGCGCTCGCAACCTCCTACGTCATCGCTAGCTGTATCTAAGCAGTCGAATGGGAAAAGCGATCTTGGTTGCTCCGTTCTTCAAAATGCACAGACCGCTTTCCCCATCCGGCCGAAACTAACTCTACTTCCTGTCCGAACTTAGGCCAGGATTTTCGTTACAACGCCTGCCCCAACCGTACGGCCGCCTTCGCGCACAGCAAAGCGCAGACCTTCTTCCATGGCGATGGGAGTAATCAGCTCCGCCACCAGATTGGTGTTGTCACCAGGCATAATCATCTCGGTGCCTTCCTGAAGCTCCATCACACCGGTTACGTCTGTGGTTCTAAAGTAGAACTGTGGACGGTAGCCGTTGAAAAATGGTGTGTGGCGTCCCCCTTCTTCCTTGGACAGCACGTATACTTCGCACTCAAACTTCGTATGCGGCGTAATGGAATTGGGTTTGGCCAAAACCTGACCCCGCTCGATGCTGTCACGGTCTACGCCGCGCAGCAAAATACCCACGTTGTCACCGGCCTGGGCTTGATCCAAAAGCTTGCGGAACATTTCCACACCTGTGGCCACGGTCTTTCTGGTCTCTTCGCTCAAACCTACGATGGACACTTCGTCGCCAACCTTAATCACACCGCGCTCTACACGCCCGGTGGCCACTGTTCCGCGACCTGTGATGGTGAACACGTCTTCAACTGGCATCAAGAATGGTTTGTCTACTTCACGGGCAGGGGTGGGAATGTACTCATCCACTGCATCCATCAGTTTCTGCAGACGATCACACCATTCACCTGGAGCGTCAGCTGCCAGCTCTTCCATGGCCTTCAGACCACTTCCGCTCAGCACAGGAATCTCGTCACCGGGGAAGCCATATTCGCTAAGCAACTCGCGAACTTCCATTTCAACCAGTTCCAACAGCTCGTCGTCATCCACCATGTCCGCCTTGTTCAGCCAGACTACGATGGCGGGTACACCGACTTGGCGAGCAAGGAGAATGTGTTCACGGGTTTGGGGCATGGGACCGTCAGCGGCGGAAACAACCAAAATGGCTCCGTCCATCTGCGCTGCACCAGTGATCATGTTCTTGACATAGTCGGCGTGACCTGGGCAGTCTACGTGTGCGTAGTGGCGGACATCCGTCTCATACTCCACGTGGGACGTATTGATGGTAATCCCGCGTTCTTTCTCTTCTGGTGCATTGTCGATCTCGTCAAACTTCTTAACCATGGTTTGGTTGCCACGGGCGAGCAGCATGGTGATTGCCGCAGTTGTAGTGGTCTTACCATGGTCAACGTGACCTACGGTACCCACGTTGACGTGGGGTTTCGTTCTTTCAAACTTTTGCTTTGCCATTTTTTGTTCCTCCTTGTTTTCAGGAAATGAAATTTATGCTTACATGCCGACTGAACCTTTGATTTCTTGCGCTAGACTCCGCGGAACTTGCTCGTAATAGGCGAAACTCATGGTGTGCTGCGCCCTACCCTGGGTTAGGGAGCGTAGTGAGGTTGCGTATCCGAACATTTCCCCTAGAGGCACAAAACCTCGCACAACTTGGGTGTTACCCCTTTGCTCCATGCCTTCGATTTTTCCCCGGCGTGAGTTGATGTCACCCATTACATCCCCCATGAAATCATCGGGCGTAACGACTTCCAAACGCATCATCGGTTCCAAGAGCACTGGGTCCGCCTTCTGGCAGGCCTCCTTAAACCCTATCGAACCAGCGATTTTGAAGGCCAGTTCCGATGAATCCACCTCGTGGTAGGAACCATCCACAATAGCCACCTTCACATCGACCATGGGGAAGCCTGCCACAACACCGTTGAGCATGGCTTCTTTGATACCGGCCTCTACGGGCCCGACGTATTCCCTGGGTACGACTCCGCCAACGATTTTGTTCTCAAACTGGAATCCCGCCCCCGGTTCATTAGGCTCCACTTCCAGAACCACATGTCCGTACTGTCCGCGCCCACCGCTTTGACGTATGAACTTCCCTTCGGATTGGACAGCCTTGGTAATGGTCTCTCGGTAAGCAACCTGGGGCTTACCGATATTTGCCTCTACTTTGAACTCCCTGAGCAGACGATCAACAATGATCTCTAAGTGCAGCTCGCCCATGCCGGCAATAATGGTTTGGCCTGTCTCTTCGTCCGTGAACACCTTGAAGGTTGGATCCTCTTCGGCTAGACGCTGCAGGGCAATACCCAGCTTATCTTGGTCAGCCTTCGACTTTGGTTCTACCGCCAAGTTGATAACGGGCTCCGGAAATTCTAGCGACTCCAACAAGATGGGCTTTTTCTCATCGGCCAGACTGTCACCGGTGGAGGTATTTCTCAGACCTACCATGGCCGCAATGTCGCCGGAGTAAACCTGACTGACCTCTTCCCGATGGTTGGCATGCATTAACAAAATCCGTCCTACCCGTTCCCGCTTGCCAGTACTGACATTGAGAACATAACTGCCCGCGCTCAGCGTGCCTGAGTAGACACGGAAGAAGGCCAATTTGCCTACATAGGGATCCGCCATGATCTTGAAGGCCAAAGCGGAGAAAGGCTCTTGATCATTGAGTGCTCTCTCCTCTGCGGCTCCCGTCACTGGGTTGGTCCCCGCCACGGGCGGTAAATCATTCGGAGAAGGCAGGTAGTCCACGACCGCATCGAGGAGGGGCTGGACTCCCTTGTTCTTAAACGACGAACCACATAGTACCGGTACTATCCGCACATCGATGCATGCTCTGCGCAAAGCGCCTTTGAGCTCCTCTGCACTGATCTCTTCACCTTCGAGATACTTCATGGTCAGCTCATCATCGCTTTCAGCGACTTTTTCAATCAAGAGCTGCCGTGCGTATTCTGCATCATCACGAACTTCCTCAGGAATCTCTCGTTCCTCTGAAGTACCGAGATCGTCCACATAGAGATGGGCTTTCATTTCAATCAAGTCCACGATCCCTCGGAATGTGTCCTCAGAACCGATAGGCCACTGGATTGCCACGGGATTGGCTCCCAAGCGCTTGGCAATCATGTCAATGCCGCGCTGGAAGTCTGCTCCCACTCGATCCATCTTGTTGATGTAGGCTAAGCGAGGTACATGATACTTATCTGCTTGGCGCCAAACAGTCTCAGACTGCGGCTCCACCCCGCCAACAGAGCAAAACACAGCCACTGCACCGTCGAGCACCCGCAAAGAACGCTCAACTTCCACAGTAAAGTCCACGTGCCCGGGCGTGTCAATAATGTTAATTCTATGACCCTTCCAATGACAGGTGGTCGCAGCTGACGTGATCGTGATACCACGTTCACGTTCTTGCGCCATCCAGTCCATGGTTGCGCCGCCGTCGTGTGTTTCCCCGATCCTATGAACTTTCCCGGTATAGAAGAGGATTCTCTCAGTGGTTGTGGTTTTACCGGCATCAATGTGTGCCATAATACCTATATTTCTGGTGTCTTCAACTGTAAACTCTCTACCCACTTTTCACTCCTCCTAGCCGAGTAAATTTCGTAACCCCATTCTGGTCTGCGGGGCGACACTACCAGCGGTAATGTGCAAAAGCCTTGTTTGCTTCTGCCATACGATGAACGTCTTCTTTCTTTCGAACGGCACCACCTTGATTATTGGCGGCATCCGTTAACTCGCCGGCCAAACGCTCCGTCATGGTCTTTTCACCACGGAGCCTGGCGTGCTGGACTAACCACCGTAAAGCTAAGGCCTGCCTCCTGTCCGCCCGAACTTCCACGGGCACCTGGTAGGTGGCACCACCTACGCGGCGGGGCTTAACTTCCACAACCGGCATAACATTGTTCATAGCCTGATCCAAAATCTCCATGGCTTTGGTACCGGTCCTAGTTTCGCTCATTTCTAAGGCATCATACATGATGGATTCGGCGATTCCGCGCTTGCCATCGAGCATGAGGGCGTTGATAAACTTAGTGACCAGTATGTTACCGTACAACGGATCAGGAATCACGTCCCTTTTGGGAACACTCCCTTTTCTCGGCATTAATTTTCACCCCTTTGTACACAGATTCCAACATGATTTACTTCGGTCTTTTGGTACCATATTTTGAGCGAGCTTGGCGCCTATTGGCTACCCCCGCCGAATCTAGTGTACCTCGAATCACATGATAGCGTACACCTGGCAAGTCCTTAATTCTACCTCCGCGAATCAAAACCACACTATGCTCCTGTAGATTGTGGCCTTCGCCCGGAATATAGGAAGTCACCTCTATACCATTCGTTAGTCGAATACGGGCTACTTTACGAAGGGCCGAATTGGGTTTCTTGGGCGTAGCCGTGTACACTCTGGTGCAAACACCTCTTTTTTGCGGGGAACCCTTTTCGTTATAGATTACCTCATCACGCAAGGTGTTTTGAGTATAACCCAATGCTGGGGCATTGCTCTTAGACTTCTGTGCTCGGCGACCTTTCTTGACCAATTGATTGATAGTTGGCACTACGGATAACCTCCCTTCCATTTAAATCTATGTGGACTTCATGACACTAGCTACAGCGGCGCCCACTTCTATGGAGCAGGCTTTGCCTAGCTCAGCCATGGTTTCCACTTCCACTATAGTGATCCCTCGACATAGGCATTCTCTGCGGATAGGACCAGTGACATGTATATCGGCATCTCGAGCTAAGTAGACTCGTTCTACCTGTTCAGCTTGGATGGCCTTGAGAGTCTGCTTAGCACCGACTACACGCAGCGATGTTTCAAGTCTGTTAGGCATATTGCGTCTCCCTTACTCAGAGATCCCGCAGAAGAGTCCCCTCCTCTGCGGGCAACACTGTTGATTCTATCATCCTGCTTAATCTCTGTCAATAAGATCTTGCAGACAGACCCGTTTACATGGAAACGAGCTCGACTTCCGCTTCTTCCGCCGCATCTTCCTGGTCCGTCTGTCCTTCGACGTCAATGGCGACATTACGATAGCGGGCCAGGCCGGTTCCGGCCGGAATCAGTTTCCCAATAATCACATTTTCTTTGAGACCCAAGAGCCTATCGAGGCGCCCCTTAATGGAAGCTTCCGTCAAGACTCTGGTGGTCTCCTGGAACGACGCCGCGGACAAGAAGCTTTCGGTGGCCAAGGAAGCCTTGGTGATCCCTAAGAGAATCGGCTTAGCCTCAGCGGGCACACCGCCCTCTTCCTCCACTTGACGATTCGCCTCTGCTAAGTCAAAGACATCAACCAGGGAACCTGGGAGCATCATTGTATCTCCAGAATCCTCAATCTTGTACTTGCGAAGCATTTGACGGACGATCACTTCGATATGCTTGTCATTGATGTTCACGCCTTGGGAGCGATACACCTCTTGCACCTCTTGGACCAGGTACTCCTGGACCGCCAGAACGCCTTGAACCGCCAGAATATCGTGGGGGTTCACGGAACCCTCGGTAATCCGATCCCCTGCGGCCAGTTCATTTCCGTCCCTGACCCGCAGACGCGCTCCATAGGGAATGGTGTAAGAGACTTCTCCTTCGGGTCCCTTAACGGTGGCCTTACGCACACCCTTCGATTCCGAAATGCTGATTGTCCCTGGAATCTCCGAGATAATGGCTTGCCCCTTAGGTTTACGGGCCTCAAAGAGCTCTTCAACCCTGGGCAGACCGGCTGTAATGTCATCTCCTGCCACGCCGCCCGTGTGGAATGTGCGCATGGTGAGCTGTGTACCTGGTTCGCCAATGGATTGGGCTGCGACAATACCCACAGCTTCTCCCACATCCACCAAACTGCCGTTGGCCAAATTCCGGCCATAACACCGGACGCAGACGCCATGGCGGGTCTCACAGACCAGGACCGAACGGATCCTGACCTCTTCGATCCCAGCCTTCTCAATACTTCGGGCAAGATCGTCATTGATCATCTCATTGGTCTCTACCAGGATCTCCCCGGTCTGGGGATGGACCACATCTTCAGCAGCTACCCGTCCTACCAGGCGCTCCCAGAGCGGCTCAATGATCGCTTCACGATCACCTGTGAGTTCCTTGATGGCCCGCACGCCAATGCCCTTGTCGGTTCCGCAGTCATGCTCCCGTACAATGACATCTTGGGATACGTCAACCAGCCTGCGGGTTAGATAACCGGAGTCGGCCGTTCGAATGGCTGTGTCTGCCAGTCCTTTACGGGTACCGTGGCTGGAAATGAAGTATTCCAACACCGTCAGACCTTCCCGGAAATTGGCTTTGATGGGGATTTCAAAGGTACGACCCGTTGGGTCTGCCACCAGACCCCTCATACCGGCCAACTGGCTGATCTGCGACTCATTACCTCGGGCACCGGAGATGGCCATCATGTAGACGGGGTTAAATTTGTCAAAGTTATCCAGCATCTCTTTGGTTACAACCTCTTTGACCTTGGTCCAGACCGTACATACCCTTTGGTAACGCTCCTCGGGAGTCAAAAGTCCTCTACGGAACTGGGCTTCAATCTGCTCCACCTCTTCTTCCGCGGCACGAATCCGCTGGTGCTTGGTGGGAGGTACAGCAATATCTTCCACGGATACAGTTGTTCCAGACTGGGTACTAAACTGAAAACCGAGCTGCATAATCTCGTCAAGGATCTTGGCGGTGTCGTTGGCTCCAATGGTCTTGTAGAGGCTTTCCACCAAGTTGACCAGTTTCTTCTTATCCAGCTCATGATTGATATACTCCATACCTTCAGGCAAAATCGCATTGACAAAAAGCCGGCCGGCCGTGGTCTCCAGGCGCGTGCGCTCCTCGTCATCAAGTCTGAGAGTGATCATGGCGTGCAGGCTGATCGCGCCTGCGTTGTAAGCGTGGATCACTTCATCAATGGAGCCGAAATAGCGTCCTTCACCCTTGGCTCCCTCTTTCACCGCAGTCAGATAGTACAAACCAATCACCATGTCCTGGTTTGGAGTGACAATCGGTCTGCCGCTGGAGGGCACCAGGATATTATTGGTGGACAGCATAAGCAAACGTGCTTCTGCCTGGGCTTCGGCGGAGAGAGGCACATGCACGGCCATTTGGTCGCCGTCAAAGTCCGCGTTGTAAGCAGAACACACCAGAGGGTGCAGCTGAATGGCCTTACCTTCCACCAAGACCGGTTCAAAAGCCTGGATGCCCAGGCGGTGCAAAGTAGGTGCACGGTTTAAGAGCACAGGATGCTCTTTGATCACCTCTTCCACGATGTCCCACACTTCAGGACGAACCCGGTCTACCATCTTTTTGGCACTCTTAATATTATGGGCAATGCCCTTCTCCACCAGTTCCTTCATGACAAAGGGTTTAAACAGCTCCAGGGCCATCTCCTTGGGTAATCCGCATTGATGCATCCTCAGATTCGGTCCAACTACAATGACGGAACGGCCCGAGTAGTCTACCCGTTTCCCCAGGAGATTCTGGCGGAAGCGTCCCTGCTTACCCTTGAGCATATCACTTAAGGACTTCAAAGGACGATTGCCGGGGCCTGTTACCGGGCGGCCTCGGCGGCCGTTATCCACCAGGGCATCCACGGCTTCCTGCAGCATACGTTTTTCATTACGAACAATAATGTCCGGCGCCCCAAGTTCTAATAGTCTCTTGAGACGATTATTGCGGTTAATCACTCGGCGATATAAATCATTGAGGTCCGAAGTGGCAAAGCGGCCGCCGTCAAGCTGTACCATAGGCCGCAGCTCCGGTGGTATCACCGGAATCACGTCAAGGATCATCCAGGCGGGATCGTTTCCTGAAGTACGAAACGCCTCTACCACTTCCAGGCGCCTGACAGCACGGACACGTCTCTGACCAGAGGTATCCGTAATCTCTTTGCGCAACTCCTTACTCATTTCCTCCAAATCAAGTTCTTCAAGTAGACGCTTGATGGCTTCAGCACCAATGGCCGCCTCAAAGGCGTGGCCATACTTGTCGCGATACTCTCGGTATTCGCCCTCGCTCAGGAGCTGTTGTTTTGCTAGACCTGTGATCCCGGGGTCGCCTGGATTGATCACAATATACGAAGCAAAATAAAGAACTTTCTCCAGGGTTCTTGGAGACATATCCAAAATCAAACCCATGCGACTGGGGATCCCTTTAAAGAACCATATATGGGAGACAGGAGCAGCCAATTCAATGTGACCCATCCGCTCCCGGCGCACTTTCGCCCTAGTTACCTCGACGCCGCAGCGGTCACAGACAATTCCTTTGTATCGCACACGCTTGTACTTGCCGCAATGGCATTCCCAATCCCGTGTTGGCCCAAAGATCTTTTCGCAGAAAAGACCTTCGCGCTCTGGCTTGAGTGTCCGATAGTTGATCGTCTCCGGCTTCTTCACTTCACCACTCGACCAAGCCCGAATTTGTTCTGGTGATGCCAGACCAATTCGAATGCGATCAAAATTATTGACATCCAGCAAGGGCAGTCCCTCCTTTTTGTCCATCAGCTCACTGGTTACAGATCATCGTCTTCATCGTCTAAATCATCGAGTTCGCCTAAGGGAAAATCATCGTCCAAATCCAAATCGTCATCTTCATCGTCGTCCTGGTCCTCCTGAACAAAATCATCACTCTCTAGAGGGCTATCAGGGGCCAGATCTTCGTCATCCTCTTGCTCGTCTTCTGCTTCCTCTTCAGGCTTATCACGACCACCCGGTTCAGGAGAGCGGGAAATGGTTGTACTCACACCACGACCCTGAATATCAATGCCAAGCTCTCTGGCCATTTCGCTGATATCCTCTTCCTCTTCCTTGATCTCGATTTCCTGTTCGTTTTCCCCTAAGACCCGCACATCCAAGGCGAGGCTCTGCAATTCTTTGATCAAGACCCTGAAGGATTCAGGAACACCCGGTTCAGGAATGTTTTCCCCTTTCACAATGGCCTCATAGGTCTTAACCCGGCCCACAACATCATCGGATTTGACGGTCAGAATTTCCTGCAAGGTATAGGCGGCACCGTAGGCTTCTAAGGCCCATACTTCCATTTCTCCAAACCTTTGTCCGCCAAACTGCGCCTTACCGCCCAGCGGCTGCTGGGTCACGAGAGAGTAAGGACCGGTGGAACGGGCATGGATCTTGTCATCCACCAAGTGGGACAATTTGACCATGTAGATGATACCTACTGTGACTGGATTGTCGAAGGGCTGACCTGTTCTGCCATCATAGAGAATGGTCTTGCCGTCCCTTGACATACCGGCCTTCTCCATCATGTCCATAACTTCTATCTCACTGGCCCCGTCAAAAACCGGTGTGGCCACATGAATACCCAAAAGATTGGCTGCCATGCCCAAGTGGGTCTCCAGAACCTGCCCGATATTCATCCGTGAGGGCACACCCAGGGGATTCAACACGATCTGCACCGGCGTTCCGTCGGGCAGGAACGGCATATCCTCCACAGGCATGATTCTGGAAATAACACCTTTATTACCATGACGTCCTGCCATCTTGTCGCCCTCGGAGATCTTGCGTTTCTGCGCCACATAGCAGCGCACTAACCGATTGACTCCTGGGGAGAGCTCATCACCATCTTCTCTCGTGAAGACACGAACATCAACCACAATCCCGCCCTCACCATGGGGCACCCGTAAGGATGTATCCCTTACTTCACGTGCCTTTTCGCCGAAAATGGCCCGCAGCAAACGCTCTTCTGCCGTCAGTTCTGTTTCACCCTTAGGCGTAACCTTTCCGACTAAGATATCGCCGGGCTTCACTTCTGCACCGATGCGCACGATGCCGCGGTCATCGAGGTTCTTTAAGCTGTCCTCACCCACATTGGGGATATCCCGCGTTATTTCTTCCGGACCGAGCTTGGTATCCCTGGCCTGGGCTTCATACTCCTCGATATGGATGGAGGTAAACACATCCTCTTTAACCAGATCTTCGCTGAGCAAAATGGCGTCTTCATAGTTGTAACCTTCCCAGGGGACAAAGGCCACCACCACATTACGTCCCAAGGCCAGTTCACCTTGATCGGTGGATGGGCCGTCTGCCAGAACATCGCCGGCTTTGACCTCCTGGCCCACATAGCAGCGGGGCTTCTGGTTGATGGACGTCCCTTGGTTGGAACGCTCAAACTTAAGCAGCCTGTAGCGATCCTTACCTGAAGCGGTTCGAACCACGATCTCATTCCCCGTCACCCGTTCAACCACTCCGTCTTTCTTGGCCAGGACAACGGCACCGGAATCGATGGCCGCCTTGTATTCCATGCCTGTACCCACCAAGGGTGCCTCGGACTCAATGAGGGGAACCGCCTGTCTTTGCATGTTAGCACCCATCAAAGCCCGGGCGCCGTCATCGTTCTCCAAGAAGGGAATCAGCGCCGTAGCGATACTCACAGTCTGTTTCGGCGAAACATCCATAAAATCTACGGAGCTTACAGGAACGTTCTTGATTTCTTCCCGTTCCCTGACAGTCACTTTCGTACGTTCAAAATGATCATCCTCAGTGGTTTTTTCGTTGGCCTGGGCAATCCTGAAGACGTCTTCTTCGTCAGCAGTCAGGTAACGAATCTCCTCGGTCACCAAGCCATCATCCACCACCCGATAGGGCGTTTCAATGAAACCATAGTCGTTGATTCTGGAATAGGTACAAAGGGCTCCAATCAGACCAATATTCGGTCCTTCCGGAGTCTCAATGGGGCACATGCGGCCGTAGTGAGAATGATGCACGTCCCGGACCTCAAAGCCGGCCCGATCCCGCGAAAGACCGCCGGGTCCAAGGGCACTGAGACGGCGCTTGTGTGTCAGTTCCGCTAAGGGGTTGGTTTGGTCCATAAACTGTGAAAGCTGGCTGGAACCAAAGAACTCCTTAATGGAAGCTACCACCGGCCGGATGTTGATCAGCGCTTGCGGTGTAATGACCTCTACATCTTGAATGGTCATGCGCTCCCGGACTACCCTTTCCATACGGCTTAAGCCAATACGAAATTGGTTCTGCAAAAGCTCCCCTACACTCTTGAGACGGCGATTGCCCAGGTGATCAATGTCGTCCACTGTCCCAATGTCCCAAGAAAGGGCCACCATGTAATTGATGGTAGCCAAAATGTCCGCAGGGGTGATCACGGTAACATTTTCCGCGGGCTGCTGGTTGGAGAACAAGCGAATCTGGCTTCCGTCGCGAGCAGAAATGAGGACATCATTAATACCGGCCTCATGAACCTGCTCCGCCTGGCGGCGGGTGATCTTCTGGCCCCGCTCCACGAGGAGTTCGCCTGTTTCAGGATGTACGATATTATCCACACTGACGCGTCCAACGAGACGCTCAATTAGGCGCAATTTCTTATTAATCTTGTAACGGCCTACCCCAGCCAAATCATAGCGTTTAGGCTCATAAAAAAGCGTGGCAAAAAGCCCACGGGCACTCTCCTCTGTGGGAGGTTCCCCTGGACGCAGGCGTTTATAGATCTCGATCATGGCATCCGCTTCGGATTGAGTGTTGTCCTTCTCTAATGTGGCGAGAATGCCTGGGGCTTCATGAAAGGTTCTGCGAATAGCATCATCAGTGCCTAGACCCAAGGCGCGGATCAGCACAGTCACGGGCAGCTTCCGTGTTCTGTCAATGCGCACCCATAGTACGTCACTAGAATCCGTGTCAAACTCTAACCATGCTCCCCGGTTGGGAATGATACTGGCCGCGAAAAGTTTCTTTCCGCTGGTATCAACGGTGTAGTTGAAATAGACTCCTGGGGATCGCACCAATTGACTGACAATTACGCGTTCTGAGCCGTTAATAATAAAGGTACCGTTATCGGTCATAAGAGGAAAGTCGCCCATAAAGACTTCTTGTTCTTTAACTTCCTGTGTGTCCTTGTTGATCAGACGCACCCTCACACGCAACGGGGCGGCATATGTCACATCACGGTCTTTGCATTCTTCCACAGCGTATTTCGGTTCACCAAAGGAGTACTCCATGAATTCGAGCACCAAATTACCTGTAAAATCTTGGATAGGAGATACGTCATCGAACATTTCTCTTAAACCAGTTTCTAAGAACCATCGGTACGATTTGTGCTGAATCTCAATCAAATTGGGCATTTCAAGTACTTCTTCGATCTTCCCAAAGCTGTAGCGATCGCGTTTTCTCCCGTGTCTTGCTTCTACCAAGGGCCTCTCCTCCTTTTGGTGTCTGAGAAACATGATGAAAAGCAAGGGCTTTTTCCCTCGCTTGAATTATTTACTTCTGACTAACCTTCCAAAATTTTTGAGAAGATAGCAGGATTCCCCTTTGTGATGTTGAATATACATGAAAGTAGGTTTATTTTCCCCATTTACCACTTATCCATGATATCACAGGGGTTTTTTGTTGTCAAGCAATCTCGATCGGTGTTTGTGCGGTTTTTGGGAGCGGTTTGACAGGCAGTATCGGTAAACAGTGGTAGCTAAAGGACTTCCCCGAAAGGAAGTCCTTTTCTGTTGTTGATATTTGACGCAAAGAGTACACCGATTACTTAATCTCTACAGTAGCTCCAGCTTCTTCCAACTTGGCCTTGACTTCCTCGGCCAACTCCTTGGAAATGCCCTCCTTTACAGGGTTAGGAGCATTGTCAACGAGTTCTTTGGCTTCTTTGAGGCCAAGGGCTGTCAGTTCGCGGACAACCTTAATTACGTTAATCTTCTTTTCGCCAGGTCCCACAAGGATAACGTCAAATTCGGTCTTCTCTTCCACAGCTTCAGCTGCAACAGGTGCGGCAGCGACAGCCACTGGAGCAGCGGCGGATACGCCAAACTTCTCTTCCATAGCCTTCACTAACTCGCTTAGTTCCAAAACAGTCATATTCTCAATCGCCTGCAAAATATCTTCTCTCGTCATGTTGAATACCCTCCTTAAGGATGCTTTTTATGCACTTGCTTCTTTTTGTTCCCTGATAGCCTCTAAGGCATATACCAAATTGCGAATGTTACCCTGCAATACATTGACCATACCAGAAATGGGCCCTTGCATGCCACGGACAACCATGGACAAAAGCACTTCTCTGCTCGGTAAATCAGCCAGGTTGGCCACACCTTCGGGACCAACGATCTTCCCCTCAACAATTCCAGCCTTAATCTCCAGCGCTTTGTTCTTTTTCGCAAACTCGCTCAAAATTTTGGCAGGGGCCACGGGGTCGTTGTAGCCAAAGGCAAAGGCGGTGGGTCCGTTTAGAAAGGGAACCAATCCGTCCATCTGCAGTTCCTGTGCAGCCAAGATTGTCAGGGTGTTTTTGAAGACCTTGTATTCCACGCCGGCCTCCCTCAGCTCTTTACGCAGGGCGGTCATGTCGCCTGCATTGATGCCTCGGTAATCGGTGAGGACGGTCCCTTGAGATTTGGATAAACGCTCTTGAATTTCGGCAACCATTGCCACTTTATCTGGTCGTGCCATCGTTTCACCTCCTCCTCGCAAAACAAAAGGATCTACCGCAGCAAGGCGGAGATCCCCTAATCGCATTACGAAGAAGACTTCGGAACACATCTCTCCAACCTCGGTGGGCGTAGCATGCGCTACTTTAAGTCTCTGCAAGCCTGATGCGGCTTGCCTAACGACACCGACTGTCTACGGTCTGGTTAATTTGTCTTTGAACTACGTTTCAAAAAGACAACGTCAGTAGTATACCATGGGTTCCGAGCGGGGTCAACCCATTTTCGAATAGCAGTCTAGCGAAGGGCCACAGCCTCTTGGGCATTGAGACGGATCCCAGGGCCCATCGTTGTGGAGAGATGCAGCTTGCGTACAAAAGTTCCCTTGGCTGCCGCAGGGCGGGCTTTGACCACCGCATCCATCAGCGCGGCCAAGTTCTCAAGGAGCTGCTCCTCGGTAAAGCTGGCTTTGCCAATGGGCACATGCATGCCGGCTTCTTTGTTCACGCGATACTCTACCTTACCGGCTTTAGACTCCTCCACCGCCTTGGCAACATCAGGGGTGACCGTTCCGGTACGGGGATTGGGCATAAGGCCGCGGGGTCCTAGAATTCTTCCCAGCCGACCCACAACACCCATCATATCAGGTGTGGCAATGGCCACATCAAAATCAGTCCAGCCGCCTTGGATCTTCTCAGCAAGTTCTTCCGCTCCGACAAAATCTGCCCCGGCTGCCTTGGCCTCCTCGGCTTTTTCGGCCTTAGCAAAAACCAAAACCCTGACTTCGCGTCCGGTGCCATGGGGTAACACGACTGTACCACGTACCTGTTGATCGGCGTGCCGCGGGTCGACACCCAACTTAAAGGCAACTTCAACCGTCTCGTCGAATTTGGCCGATGCGCATTGCTTCACTAAATTAATGGCCTCACTGGGTGAGTAGAGTTTTTCGGTATCAACGAGCTTCGCCACGTCCTGATACCGTTTACCTCGTTTTGCCATAGTATTGTCCTCCTTTGTGGTGCAAGCGGATTAAATCCTCCCACCTATATTTATAGCGCTCTCCAGCTAGTCCTCAACAACAACTCCCATGCTGCGGGCGGTGCCTTCCACCATCCGCATAGCACTCTCTACATTGGCTGCATTGAGGTCGGGCATCTTCAACTCAGCGATTTCCTTGACTTGACTTCGCTTGATAGTTCCAACCTTCTCCCGATTTGGCACACCAGAGCCACGCTCAATTTTCATGGCCTTTTTGATCAAAACAGATGCAGGCGGAGTCTTGGTGACGAACGTAAAGGTGCGATCCTCGTATACGGTAATCACTACTGGAATCAGCATCCCGGCTTGATTCGCAGTCCGTTCGTTGAACGTCTTACAGAACTCCATAATATTCACACCATGTTGACCTAATGCCGGTCCGACCGGCGGCGCCGGGTTGGCCTTGCCAGCGTTCACTTGCAGCTTGATAATGGCACTTACCTTCTTTGCCACGGCGCATACACCCCCTTAGAATAATGTGGTCATGGCGGACTTTCGTCCTCCCACTCAAAGCCTAGACCGATTACAGTCTAGCCACCTGGTGGAAATCTAGTTCCACAGGCGTATCCCTTCCAAACATAGAAATGCTAACCCATAACTTACCCTTATCCAGATTGACCTCGGTGACGGTACCGGTGAAATCTTCGAAGGGGCCAGCTACAACCTTCACGGACTCACCTGGGGCGAAGTCTGCTTTCGTCTTAGACATACCCATATCACGCAAGATCACATCCACTTCGTGCTTCTCCAGGGGGATGGGTTTGACCCCGCTGGACACAAATCCTGTTACACCAGGCGTGTTACGCACCACGTACCACGAATCATCGGTGACAATCATTTCTACCATAACATAGCCTGGGAATACCTTGCGTTGCGAAATTTTCTTTTTGCCATCCTTATACTCCACTACTTCCTCTATGGGCACAACGATTTGGAAGATCTTGTCTTCCATCTCCATAGACTCGACCCGTTTTTCCAGGTCTGTCTTCACCTTGTTCTCATAGCCGGAGTAGGTGTGTACAACATACCAATTTCTGTTTTCATTCACGTTATCACTCATGTCGAAGGGACCAAAAGCTGGCCCTTTTACCCCCTTAGTCGAGCCAATAGGTTCAAGAACCCAGAAATGAGTACATCAACAACGCTCGTGAACAACGCAACGACAATCATAGTAATGATAACTACAATCGTGTAGGTGATTAACTCCTTTCGGCTGGGCCAGGAAACCTTGCGCATCTCGGAGCGCACTTCCCGTAAGAACTTCGTGAGTTTAACCCACAAAGCAGGCTTGCTCGGTGCTGTTGCCACATTCTCACATCCTTTTCCCTTACCGGGTTTCTTTATGAACGGTATGGGTTTTACAAGTCTTGCAGTACTTCTGCATCTCAATGCGATCCGGATCGTTTTTCTTGTTCTTATTCGAACGGTAATTCCGGTTCTTACACTCGGTACATTCTAACGTAATACCGACACGCACGGCCGCCACCTCCAGACAGTCAAAATACCTTTAGAATTTAACACATTTTAGATCGGGTGTCAATACCCCGTTACCTACTGTACAAGGGGTTTGGGCGCCCTGTGACAAATCCATAGGAAAAGGGGGAAAAGTCCCCCTGGATGTATCAAATAGCTTGTGTTTGCCTGTCCTAACTTAGGCCAGGATTTTCGTTACAACGCCTGCCCCAACCGTACGGCCGCCTTCGCGCACAGCAAAGCGCAGACCTTCTTCCATGGCGATGGGAGTAATCAGCTCCGCCACCAGATTGGTGTTGTCA
>FZPS01000215.1_pt58 | contig 37104 bp, 50 predicted proteins | sample 1817821 | NCBI WGS metagenome assembly FZPS01 (sample SAMEA104158645, study PRJEB21678) | metagenome | place: Germany | collected 2015-04-21 | reverse complement strand
AATGAGAAAATGACAAGCGAGTTTGCTCGTGAGCAGTGAAGAATGACAAAGTTTGCTCGTGGAAGGTAATGAGTATTCATACGCAGGGTATAACCTACGGGAGGAAATATCGAAACCACCTACACATACGAATTATACAGGCTTACGAGGGATTAAAACTGCGTCCGGATTTAATAATTTATACATTCTTATATGCTTTTTTACACAACAAAAAACCGCCAAAGGGAATTCTCCCCCTGACGGTTGGCGCTTGCGATAAGCAAACTTTGTAATTGTAAACAAACTCGTGTGTATGTCGACACAATAATCCTATCTTTTTGAAAATTGTGGGGATCTTCTTGCTCCCTTTAGTCCGTACTTCTTTCTTTCCTTCATTCTTGGATCCCTTGTTAGGTAACCGGCTTTCTTCAATGTTTTCTTCAATTCCTCATCGGCTTTTACAAGTGCTCTTGCGATCCCGTGTCGAATGGCACCAGCCTGACCGGTAAATCCGCCACCCTCTACTTTAACGATGACATCGAATCGTCCTTCTGTATTTGTTAATGCCAATGGTTGCTTGGAAATAACCTTTAGGGTTTCTAGACCGAAATAGTCATCCAGCTCTCTTCCATTAACAATGAACTTACCATCCCCTGGCATTAATCTTACTCTTGCGATGGATTTTTTCCTTCTACCAGTTCCAAAATATTGTACTTTAGCCAATACGCTTCCTCCTTTCAACCCTTATCGATTTATTTCCAATACTTCTGGTTTCTGTGCTTGGTGTGGATGCTCGGTTCCCCTATATACCCTTAGCTTCTTAATCATTTTACGCCCTAAACGATTATGAGGCAGCATCCCTCTGACGGCTTCATAAACAGCTTTCTCGGGTTTTTCTGCCATAAATCTTCGATAGGGAATCTCCTTCAATCCACCTGGGTATCCTGAATGTCTTCGATACATCTTTTGGTCTAATTTTTTTCCAGTTAGCACTACCTTTTCAGCATTAACGATGATAACATGGTCTCCGGTATCTACATGAGGAGTGTATATGGGCTTATGCTTACCTCTTAGGATCTTAGCGACTTCACTTGCAAGTCGACCTAAAGTCTTGCCTTCAGCATCAACAATAAACCATTTTCTCTCTATCTCATTGGCCTTTGCCATATATGTTTTCATCCTGTTCCCTCCTTGTTCAGAAAATCTCATCAACTTTTCCAATCTCATATTCATTTATCGTCAATAGATCTTGATCCGGGGCTAGTGAATCAAATTCTATACCAAACTTTATTCTATTACAATCATCCAGGCGTGTCAATGTTTTTAGCTATTTTCATAGTATACTTTTTCTAAGTATAAGCCCTGGGCAGGAGCGGTAATACCCGCCATATTTCGATCCCTTGCCTGGATGATTCGAGGGATCTCCCCATAATGTATTTTACCCATCCCGATCTCAACTAGTGTACCCATAATTATACGAACCATGTTATATAAAAAACCGTTTCCATGAATATCTAGGATAATCTCAGCATCCCTATATACCAGTTTTGAGGCATAAATGGTCCTCGTGCTAGACTGTACTGAGCTCCCTGTAGCACGAAAGGATGTGAAGTCATGGGTCCCTATAAAGTATTCAGCTGCCTTTTTCATATCCTCTATATTTAACTTTTGAGGCACATGCCAAACCCTGTTATAGGATAGAGCGGATCCGAAGGCATTATTAAGGACATGGTAGGTATACCTTTTCCCCACAGCATCATATCTGCTGTGAAAATCCTTAGGCCGCTCACAGGCATGGATCACCCTTATATCTGGGGGCAACTTGCTATTGATGGCATAGGGGAATCTATCGATGGGTATCCTGCTTTGGGTCAAGAAGTTCGCACTTTGGCCCCGTGCATGCACCCCGCTATCTGTCCTGCTTGATCCGATAAGATTCACTCTTTCATTGGTAATGGCGCCTATGGCTCTTTCTACCACTTCCTGAATGCTGATGGCATTTTTTTGGATCTGCCAGCCATGGTAATGGCTACCGTCGTATTCTAATAGGATCTGAATATTTCTCAAATCAAATCATCCCCGTTAACCTAGGAATCCCTACAATAAATAGGATCAATACCGCCATGGAAAGATAGGCGACATAATCCCTGGTTGCCAGCCTTAGCTCTTTCATCCTGGTTCTGTTTTCTCCACCCCGATAGCACCTTGCCTCCATTGCAATAGCAAGCTCATCCGCCCTCCGGAAGGCACTTATGAATAGGGGGACTAGTAGGGGTACCAGGCTTTTTGCCCTTTGAAGTAGGTTCCCACTCTCAAAATCCGCTCCCCTTGCCATTTGGGCCTTCATAATTTTATCGGTCTCCTCCATAAGGGTAGGTATAAATCTTAAGGCAATGGTCATCATCATGGCAAGTTCATGGGAATACCTTCTTAGAAAAGGGATGTATTTCATGGTAAACTCAATCCCATCGGTCAATGCAATGGGTGATGTTGTGAGGGTTAGTAGGGAGGTGCCTACGACCAAGAATATCAGCCGAAGCGCCATGAATCCTGCCAGCCGCACACCTTCCATGGTAACCTTAATGGGTCCCCATCGAAAGATTTCAATCCCCGGGGTTAGTAACATATTTATAATGACTGTGATCCCAATAATGATTGCCAGAGGCTTTAAACCCTTTAGCACATAACGAGCGGGTACCTTTGATAGTGTAATTGCTAGCCCCACATAGGCAAGTACGAATAGGTATCCGGTAAACTCCCTAATAAGGAAAAGGGCAATAATGTATATAAAAGTGATGATGATCTTGGTTCTGGGATCTAATCGGTGAATGATAGAGTCCTTTGGAAAATATTGACCGATTGTGATATCCTTAAGCATTTTCTTTTCTCCTTACCATTCTGATAATTTCTTCCTTAGCTTCCTCTATTGTATATACATCATCCCTCACTAAGGGATCCCTCTTCTTTAGCTCCTTCATGAGGTATGCTATTTGTGGAGCGGCTAAGCCAATCTCTTCCAACAACTCAACCTCCTTAAACACGCTTCGAGGTTCACCGGTTAGTACAATTTTCCCCTTATGCATCACCATGATCCGGTCTGCCAATCTGCTGATATCCTCCATGCTATGGGAGACCAAAATAATGGTATTCTTTTCTTCCGAATGGTACTTTTTGATTTGATCTAATATTTCATCCCTACCCCTGGGATCCAGCCCGGCGGTAGGTTCATCCAGTATTAATATGTCAGGCTTCATTGCCAATACACCGGCAATAGCTACCCTTCTTCTTTGTCCACCACTTAGTTCAAAGGGGGATTGGTCTTTTAGGCTTTCATAGTCCAACCCAACCTGTGTCATGGCCTCCTTGACCCTTTTTTTTACCACCGCCTCTTCCAAACCCAAATTGTAGGGTCCAAAGGCGATATCCTTAAAAACGCTTTCCTCAAAAAGCTGGTGCTCGGGATATTGAAAAACCAAGCCAATTTTTTGGCGTACATATTTAAGCTTGACCTCTTTTTTGGTAATATTCGATCCATCCAGTAGAATACTCCCTGATGTTGGCTTCAATAGCCCGTTTAAATGTTGGATTAATGTGGATTTTCCTGAGCCGGTATGTCCTATTAGTCCAATAAATTCGCCATCATGGATCTCCGCGTTAACTCTATCCAAAGCTTTTAACTCAAAGGGGGTACCCTGCATATAGACATGGGTTAGTTCTTCTATTTTTAAGACCATAATATTCTCACCATCTCATCCACTGTTAAAATATTCTCTTGAATGGATAGCCCCGCCTTTTTCAGCTGGTAGGCTATCTCTGTTACTTGAGGAACATCCAATCCGATCCTTTTTAATTCCTCCACCTTGGAGAATATATCCCTTGGTGTCCCTTCCAAGACGATCTCGCCCTCTTCCATCACAATCACTCGATCTGCATGAACTGCCTCATCCATAAAATGGGTAATGTGGAGAATGGTGATTCCTTCCTCCTTATTAAGCTTGGTGATGGTTTTCATTACTTCTTTTCTTCCATTGGGATCCAGCATGGCAGTAGGCTCATCCAAAATAATACATTGGGGTTTCATGGCAATAATCCCTGCAATGGCTATTCTCTGCTTTTGCCCTCCGGATAATAAATGGGGCCCATGGGTAGCATAACCCTTCATGTCTACAAGTTCAAGGGATTGATTGACCCTCTCCCTGATTTGGGAGCTTGGAATGCCAAGATTCTCCGGTCCAAATGCCACATCCTCCTCTACAATGGTTGCCACAATCTGGTTGTCCGGGTTTTGGAACACCATTCCTGCGCTCTGTCTAATCTCCCAAAGATTATTTGGATCTCTGGTATCCAGCCCCTTTACAAGTACCCTTCCTTCGGTGGGAAGAAGTATGGCATTGATATGCTTCGCAAGGGTGGATTTCCCAGAGCCATTATGACCAATAACCACCACAAATTCTCCCTGTTCGATTTCAAGGTTGATCCCTTTTAATGCCTTGGTGCTTTCCCCATCATTTTTTTTATATTCATATACCAGGTTTTGTATCTCAATCATTTTTTTCATGATATTCCCTCTTTTACAAAATAGGGACTAAGCAAATCTTGCAATAAAATTGCAATACTTAATCCCATATCCCTTCAGGTATTTAAAATTATATTAACTCAAGGATAACCATTTCAGAGGCATCTCCACGCCGTGGACCCACCCTAACTATTCTCGTATAGCCACCATTTCGTTCTGCATACTTAGGGGCGATCTCATCGAATAATTTTTTCACTGTATCTTCCTTGGTGATATAGGCTAACGCCTGTCGTCTTGCATGTAGATCACCTTTTTTTCCAAGGGTAATCATTTTTTCAGCGATGCTCCTGGTCTCCTTTGCTCTAGTGATGGTTGTTTCTATCTTTCCATTTTCTAAAAGGGAAGTCACTAGGTTACGCAACATAGCCTTTCTTTGGTCAGTGGGGCGTCCTAATTTTCTATGTCCAGCCAACTCTATCCCTCCTTTGTATCAATCTATTTACTCTTCGCTTTCACGCAAGCTCAGTCCTAAATTGGCAAGCTTTGTAACTACCTCCTCTAGGGATTTCTTGCCTAGATTTCGAACCTTCATCATATCCTCTTCGGTTTTCTGTGTTAACTCTTCAACCGTATTAATATTGGCACGTTTTAGACAGTTGTAGGAGCGGACTGAAAGATCCAATTCTTCGATGGTCATCTCTAGCATCTTTTCCTTCTTGTCCTCTTCCTTTTCTACCATAATTTCTACATCGGTCACATGGTCGGTTAGATCAATAAACAGATTCAAATGCTCGTTTAGTATTTTCGCACCTAGTGAAGCCGCTTCATCCGGCCTGATACTGCCATCCGTCCATATCTCCAGGGTCAACTTATCATAGTCAGTTACCTGGCCTACCCTTGTATTTTCCACATTGTAGTTCACCTTGGTTACAGGTGTAAAAATGGAATCCACTGGGATGACCCCGATTGGCTGGCCTGGCTCCTTATTTTTTTCAGCAGGAACATATCCCCTGCCCTTTGCCAGGGTGATCTCCATATTTAACTTCTCGTTTTCACTTATGGTTGCAATGTGCATCTCGGGATTTAGTATCTCCACATCCGCATCGGCAATAATATCTCCTGCAGTGACGATCCCTTCTCCCTCAGCCTCTATTCGGACAACCTTAGGCTCATCACTATGGAGTTTTGCTGATAACTTTTTTAAGTTTAATATGATTTCTGTAACATCCTCTGCAACACCGGGTATGGTTGAGAATTCATGTAGTACATTTTCAATTTTTATGGAAGTTACGGCGACGCCAGGCAGTGAGGATAGGAGTATTCTCCTTATGGAGTTTCCCAAGGTGATACCATATCCCCTCTCCAAAGGTTCCACCACAAACTTTCCATAGGTGCCATCCTCGCTTAAATCAATAAATTCAATCTTTGGTTTTTCTATCTCTATCATTAATGACAACCCTCCTAACAACTTATTTAATGTTTTCTTTTGAGGGCAACTGATTCTAACTTTACTATTACTTAGAATATAACTCGACAATTAGATGATCTTCGATTGGAACATCAATGTCTTCCTTAGTTGGTAGAGCAACGACCTTTCCAACAAGATTTTCGGCATCTACTTCTAACCATTGTGGTGCGACTTTGCCAGCAGTTGCTTCAATAATCTGCTTAAATTTATCTGATTTTTTACTGGTTTCCTTAACCGCAATAACATCCCCTTCATTCACAAGATAGGAAGGAATGTTGACCTTCTTTCCGTTCACGGTAAAGTGCCCATGAAGAACTAATTGTCTTCCCTCTTTTCTCGATGTGGCAAATCCTAATCGGTAAACGGTATTGTCCAGTCGTCTTTCAAGAATTTGCAGTAAGTTTTCACCGGTTATACCTTTTTTACGCTCTGCCAGCTCAAAATAATTAGCAAATTGTCTCTCTAGTACCCCATATATCCTTTTTGCCTTTTGTTTTTCCCTTAACTGAATACCATATTCAGATGGCTTCTTTCTTCTTTGGCCATGTTGTCCTGGCGCATATTGTCTTCGTTCAATTGCACATTTATCGGTATAGCATCTTTCACCCTTAAGATATAGCTTCATGCCTTCTCGGCGGCATAATCTACAGGATGCATCTGTATATCTAGCCATTTATTTACTTGCACCTCCTAATCTATTAAACTCTTCTTCTCTTTGGTGGTCTACATCCATTATGGGGAACCGGGGTTACATCCTTAATAGAGCTAATTTCTAAACCAGCAGCCTGTAAGGAACGTATCGCCGCTTCCCGTCCGGAACCGGGACCCTTTACAAATACTTCTATGCTTTTTAATCCATGCTCCATTGCAGCGGACGCTGCCGCTTCAGCGGCCATTTGCGCAGCATAGGGTGTGCTTTTTCTGGAACCCCTAAAGCCTAAGCCGCCGGCACTTGCCCATGAAATGGCATTTCCAGCAACATCTGTAATGGTAACAATGGTGTTATTAAAGGTTGATTGGATATGAGCCGCTCCTCGCTCTATATTCTTTCTCTCTCTTCTTTTCCTTGATCTTCTTACTTTTTTAGCTACCAAAATTTTCCCTCCTTTGTCACCTATTTCTTACCTTTACCAACAGTTCTCTTTACACCCTTACGAGTTCTAGCATTGGTTTTGGTATTTTGACCTCGAACGGGAAGGCCCCTTCGATGTCTAACTCCACGATAGCATCCAATTTCCATGAGTCGTTTGATGTTTAGGGAAACCTCTCTACGAAGGTCACCTTCAACCATGTAGTTCTTATCGATTACTTCTCTTAGTCTTCCTACCTCAGATTCGGTGAGGTCCTTTACCCTTGTATCAGGATTAACCCCTGCTTCTTGTAAGATTTTATTTGATCTTTTTCGACCAATACCATAGATATAAGTCAATCCAATTTCTATCCTTTTTTCTCTAGGTAAGTCAATACCGGCAATTCTAGCCATTAATGGTTACACCTCCTATGACTTCTGCATTGTTATATGTTAAGAATAAAGACAAGTGGAAGATCCACTGCAGCCGTAGCCTTTACTCCTCAACTCAACACTAACTAAGTTATTTTATCAATTTTATCCGCATATTTCAATCTTTTTAGCCCTGCTTTTGTTTATGCTTAGGGTTTTCACAAATTACCATTACTCGACCTTTCCTTTTTATGATCTTGCATTTTTCACAGATCGGCTTTACTGATGGTCTTACTTTCATGGCTCTTTCCCTCCTTATTTCGCCTTACCCCGCCAGGTTATCCTACCTCTTGTCAGGTCGTAGGGCGATAATTCTATGGTTACTTTATCTCCGGGTAATATCCGTATGAAATTCATACGCAACTTTCCAGAAATATGTGCCAATACCTGGTGCCCGTTCTCCAACTCAACCTTAAACATGGTATTGGGCATGGCTTCCACTACAGTGCCTTCTACCTCTATCAAATCTTCCTTGCTCATTAAACCATCAAACCTCCCTTTTTCCAAATTATATATTATATCCTAAATCGTTTAAGTGCTTTCGGATTTCAGCATTGTTGATCCTTTGTTTCTCTTCCAGCTTCTTATTAATTGTGGAAATAATATGGTTGGTTTTTGCTAAGTGTTTTACTTTTTTCTTTTTTGCCTTGTCTATTTTTCTCGTCTGTCCGTCACAAACCCGTACATACTGAGAATCAATAATCTCTACGACTACCATAAATTTTCCCTTGTCCCTTCCTGCCTTGGAGCATACTATCTGCCCCAGCAAGAGATCACTTGTATCCATTTATTCCACCTCATTAAACCACTGAAATCAAAGTTTGGTTAAAATCTCCGGTTCTCCTTTTGTGATAGCAATTGTATGTTCGTAATGTGCGGATGGTTTGCCATCGAGGGTAACAACCGTCCAATTATCCTCTAGGGTCCTCACTTGGTAGGTGCCTACATTGACCATGGGTTCGATAGCTAGGACCATTCCCTCCCTCAATCTAGGTCCCTTCCCAGGTTTGCCATAATTGGGAACGGGAGGGTCCTCATGCATTTTTTGTCCTATTCCATGCCCCACATAATCTCTTACCACTGAAAAGCCATTGCCTTCAACATATTGCTGAATGGCATGGGATATATCCGATAGTCGATTTCCTTCCACAGCAAATTTCAAGCCTTCATAAAAACAATCCCTGGTGACTTGAATCAATCGCTCCTTCTCCTCACTCACTTCACCTATCACATGGGTCTTCGCCGAATCCCCAAAGTATCCGTCTACAATTGCCCCTATATCAATGCTTATAATATCCCCTTCATTTAGGATACGAGGTCCTGGTATACCATGAACAACCTCCTGGTTGATAGATGTACAGATAGACGCTGGAAAGCCATTATATCCCTTAAATGCTGGTTTTGCACCAAGTCTCGATATATATTCTTCTGCTATTCTATCCAAATCCTGTGTTGTAATACCTGGTTGAATGGTTTCCTTCAACCTAAGGTGAACTTCAGCAACAACCCTTCCTGCCTTCCTCATAATCTCTAGTTCCTTAGGAGATTTTAGGATAATCATTTGGATTGTACCCCTTGTAGTATCTCTTGAATGTCTCTAAATACTTGATCTATGCCCTGTTCACCATCGATGGTTCTCAGTTGTTGTTTATCTTGATAGTATTTAATTAGAGGCTTGGTTTGTTCTGAATACACCTCTAGTCTTTTCTTTACCGTATCTTCTTGATCATCGTCACGCTGAAATAGTTCTCCATCGCATAGGTCACACTTGCCCTCTTCTTTGGATGGGTTAAATTTTATATGGAAGGTGGCTCCGCATTTCTTACATATCCTTCTTCCTGTTATCCGTTGAGTGAGCAACCCATAGTCCACATGGATATTTAGCACGACATCTAGGGATAACCCCATCCTGTGAAGTTCTTCATCCAGGGCTTCTGCTTGGGCAACGGTACGGGGAAAGCCATCTAGCATAAAGCCATCCTTACAGTCTTCCTCCATCAGTCGATCCTTCACAATTTCAACGGTAAGCTCATCCGGGACTAACAGTCCTTTATCCATATATTCCTTTGCACGCAATCCCAACGGGGTACCTTCCTTTAGGTTCTTTCGAAAGATATCTCCTGTTGAGATGTGGGGAATGTTAAATCGGGAGACTATCCTTGCTGCTTGGGTCCCCTTTCCTGCACCAGGAGGTCCTAATAATATAATTCTCATTTTCATCGCCTCCAAGAAATTTGACATAGGTCCATGTCTTTGCCTTTATTGTAAAAATCCTTGATAATGCCTCATCAACATCTGAGCCTCCAGTTGTTTCACTGTTTCTAGAGCAACCCCAACGACGATGATCAATCCAGTTCCCCCAAAGCGCAGATCGATACCTACGACAGCACCGATTAGCAGGGGTAGGGTGGCAACAATTGCTAAAAAGACTGCACCCGATAGGGTTAGTCGATTTAATGTTCTGTTTAAAAATTCAACAGTGGGTCGTCCAGGTCTTATGCCAGGTATAAAACCACCATTCTTTTTCATGTTATTTGCGATGTCCACTGGATTAAAAGTGATCGCCGTGTAAAAATAGGTGAAAGCCAGTATAAGTCCTACATATAGTACGGTACTAATTGGCTTGCCCCATGCAAATACATTTGCTATCCAAGTTGCAACCTTCGAATTGGGGAAGAAACTTGCCAATGTTGCAGGGAATAGAGTGATAGAGCTGGCGAAAATTACCGGTATGACCCCTGCTTGGTTGATTTTTAAAGGAATATGGGTGCTTTGACCACCGTACATCTTTCTCCCCACTACTCTTTTCGCATATTGAACGGGGATCTTCCTTTGCCCCTCCTGTGCAGCGACTATGCCTGCAATCACAAGAATTGCAAAAATAATGAAAAGAATCAATGTAAAGATATTTAAAGTGCCTACCCGAACATATTCAACCATTTTTGCAACTCCATCGGGTAGGGTGGATATAATGCTTACAAAGATAATGAGGGAGATCCCATTTCCGATTCCCTTCTCAGTGATTTGCTCTCCTAACCACATTAGGAATGCAGTACCGGCCGTTATGGTAACAACAACAATGGCTATATTTATGGTTGTTTTTTCTGTCAATACATTCTGAATGGATAGGCTCAGGCCTACCGCCTGTACCAATGCTAGCAAAACGGTTGCATATCGTGTATATTGTGCGATTTTCTTTCTTCCCTCTTCTCCCTCCTTCGCTAGCCGCTCTAAAGCCGGAATAACGAAGGTAAGAAGATTCATAATGATGGAAGCATTAATATAAGGTGTGATACTCATGGCAAATATGGTAAAGTTTCTAAAGTTACCACCTGATATAACATCAAATAGCCCAAGGACGCCCCCTTTGCTGATAATCTCCTGTATAACAGCTCTATTAATAAAGGGGACGGGTATGAAACTACCTAATCGATATACCAACAACATGGCTAATGTAAAATTGATCTTTCTTCTTAAATCAGGTATCCTCCATGCGTCTCTTAGGGTTGCCAGCACCTTAAATCACCTCTACCTTTCCTCCCGCGGCTTCAATCTTTTCCGCAGCAGCTTTACTCACCTTCTGCACCTTAACCGTAAGTTTTTTCTGGATCTCTCCATTTGCAAGTATCTTCACACCATCCAACTCTTTCTTGATGATACCCTCTTCGATTAAGAGTTGTGGGGTGACTTCTGTTCCATCCTCAAAGCGATTGAGGTCATCTAGGCCAACGATGGCATATTCCTTTTTGAAGATATTGGTAAAGCCTCGTTTTGGCAGTCGTCTTGTCAGCGGCATTTGTCCACCCTCGAAACCTATCTTAACACCGCCACCAGATCGGGACTTTTGACCACCATGACCCCTACCGGCTGTTTTCCCTAGTCCTGAGGCCATGCCCCGACCTTTTCTCTTGCTTTTCTTTGTTGAGCCTTCTGCTGGACGCAAATCATGTAACTTCATCCTCTACACCTCCTCTATACTTCTTCAACTTTCAACATATGTTGTACCTTTTTTATCATACCTCTTATCTGAGGTGTATCTTCCTTTACCACTGTTTGCCCGATTTTTCTTAAACCCAAGGCTTCTACAGTTGCAATCTGATCCTTCTGTTTCCCAATTTTACTTCTTACCAATGTAATATTTAGTTTAGCCAAGGTGTTCTCCCCCCTAACCTAAAATCTCTTCAATGGACTTGCCTCTTAATTTTGCTACCTTCTCTACTGTAGTCAATCGGGATAAACCATCCATTGTTGCATTTACCATGTTTCTTGCATTGTTGGAACCTAAAGATTTTGTACGGATATCCCTTACTCCTGCAAGTTCTAGTACTGCACGTACAGGTCCACCTGCGATCACACCACTACCTTCTTTAGCTGGCTTTAGTAGTACTTTTCCAGCTCCAAATTCTCCGATAATTTCGTGGGGTATGGTTGTGTTCACCATGGGTACTCTAATTAATTTTTTCTTTGCATCCTCGATGCCCTTTCGAATGGCCTCAGGAATCTCGGTTGCCTTACCTGTGCCAACGCCTACATGACCATTTTCATCTCCTACAACAACCAGACAGCTAAATCTAAAATTCCTACCGCCCTTTACAACCTTAGTAACACGATTTATTGAGACCACTCTTTCCTTTAGGTCTAATGTGCTTGCATCAATTCGCTGCATGTATCTCCCTCCCTCTTGTTAAAACTTCAGGCCAGCTTCTCTGGCTCCTTCGGATAACTCTTTCACTCTTCCATGATATATATATCCACCACGGTCAAATACAACTTTATCAATACCCTTTTCAAGTGCTCTAGCAGCGATTAGTTTACCTACCTGCTTGGCTGCCTCTTTATTACCACCATTGCTAATATTATCCCTGATCTCTTTATCTAGGGAAGAAGCTGCTACCAATGTTGTGCCATTTATATCATCGATAATTTGTGCATAGATGTTATTTAAACTTCTATATACATTTAAACGTGGTCTTTCGGGTGTGCCTTGAATTTTTCTTCTTACCCTTAGATGACGAATTTTGCGACTTTCATTTTTACTAGGCTTATTAATCAATTGGATTCACTCCTTTCCTACTTACCCGCTTTTCCTTCTTTTCGTCTTACATATTCATCTTCGTATTTTATACCCTTGCCTTTGTAAGGTTCAGGTAGTCTTTGCTTCCTAATATTTGCCGCATGTTCTCCCACTAGTTCCTTGTCAATTCCCTTTACAATGATCTTATTGTTGGCTGGAACCTCGACGGTTATCCCTTCTGGATCAACCATTTCAATCGGGTGGGAATATCCTAGGTTCAGAATGAGTTTATTGCCTTGTTTTTGTGCTCTATATCCAACGCCATTAATCTCTAGTATTTTTTCGTATCCCTTGGTAACTCCATCCACCATGTTTTGGATGAGTGAACGGGTTAATCCGTGTAGGGCTTTGTGATTTTTATTATCACTTGGTCTTACCACTATAATTTCATTTTCTTGTACTGTTAGTTGCATATCTTTATGGAATGTCTTTACCAATTGCCCCTTTGGTCCTTTTATTGTTAAAGTCTGACCATCCTGTTTGACATCAACTCCTGCAGGGATGGCAACCGGCAATCTACCAATTCTTGACATAATCACACCTCCTGTATCCGGCTCCTAATTTTATTACCAAACATAGCAAACTACTTCGCCGCCAACGCCTAAGGCCCTTGCAGCCTTATCTGTAACTACGCCCTTAGAAGTAGATATAATTGCTATCCCTAGTCCACCTAAAACCTTTGGTATTTCATCTTTTCTGGCATATACCCTTAAACCAGGTTTAGATATTCTTTTTAACCCGGTAATAACCTTCTCTTTGTTTGCACCATACTTCAGGGTGATCTTAATGATACCCTGCTTGCTATCATCTATAAACTCAACATCTTTAACATAACCCTCATCTAATAGGATTTTCGCTATTGCCTTTTTCTCATTAGAAGCTGGGATTTCAACTGTTTCATGCTTCACATTATTGGCATTTCGAATACGGGTTAACATATCCGCAATAGGATCAGTCATAACCATTTATTTGTACCTCCTTCCACAATCTCCATTTACCAACTTGCTTTTTTAACACCTGGTATTTCGCCTCTATATGCCAGTTCTCTAAAGCATATTCTACAAATACCAAATTTTCTTAGATAACCATGGGGTCTACCACAGAGGCGGCATCTATTATAAGCCCTTGTTGAATACTTTGGCTTTCTTTGCTGCTTATTGATCAATGATTTTTTTGCCACTTTATTCCCTCCTTACTATTTGGTGAAAGGCATTCCCATTAGACTTAGCAATTCCCTTGCTTCTTCATCATTTTTTGCTGTAGTAACAAAAATAATGTCCATTCCCCTTACCTGATCAATCTTATCATAATCAATTTCCGGGAATATTAACTGCTCCTTTACCCCCAAGGCATAATTTCCTCTTCCATCGAAGGATTTGGTGGACACCCCTCTAAAATCTCGTACCCTTGGGAGTGCAACATTTAATAATTTATCTACAAACTCATACATTCTATCGCCACGCAGTGTTACTTTCGCTCCTACAGGCATACCCTCACGGATCTTAAAGTTGGAAACAGATTTTTTTGCCCTGGTTACAACAGGTTTTTGACCAACGATGGTGGACAGATCATCCACTGCAGACTCTAATGCCTTGGGATTGTCCTTGGCATCCCCAATGCCCATATTCACGATTACTTTTTCTAGTTTTGGAATCTCCATTACGCTCCTGTAGTTGAACTTCTCCATCATAGCAGGTGCTACTTCATTGATAAATTTCTCTTTTAATCTCGTCATTTCCAATACCTCCCTTCGACGACCTACTTGTTAAATGTTTCTCCGCATTTCTTACAATATCTCACCTTGGTACCGTCCTCTAAAAATTTAACTCCTGTTCGAACACCCATTTTATCCTTGGGACAATAGTACATCACATTGGATGCATGGATCTTGCCCTCTTGGGTAATTATGCCACCCTGTTGTAGCTTTGCTGAAGGTTTCACATGCTTTGTAATCATGTTGACTCCTTCAACAATCACTCTATTCTCTGATGGTAGAACAGCCAGTACCTTGCCTCTTTTTCCTTTATCCTTACCAGCAATGACTACCACGCTATCTCCTTTTTTTACATGAACTTTATTCTTTGCCAAGATCGTCACCTCCCAAACTATAGTACTTCAGGTGCCAATGATAAGATTTTTATATAGTTCTTTTCTCGAAGCTCCCTTGCCACCGGTCCAAAAATACGAGTACCCCTTGGCTGTTTATCTTCCTTTATTATAACTGCTGCATTTTCATCAAATTTTATATAGCTTCCGTCTGCCCTTCTTAGTCCTCGCTCAGATCGGACAATAACCGCCCTCACAATTTCTCCTTTTTTTACAACACCGCCGGGTGTTGCGCTTTTTACGCTAGCTACGATGACATCGCCGATATTTGCATATCTTTTTCCAGAACCGCCTAATACACGAATACATAGCAGTTCCTTCGCACCTGTGTTATCCGCTACTTTTACCCTGCTTTCCTGTTGAATCATGCATGTACCCTCCTTTCAGCACCCAATTACTTCGCTTTTTCTATAATTTCTACAAGTCTCCATCTCTTATGTTTACTTAGGGGTCTTGTTTCCATTATCTTTACGCGGTCACCAATTCCGCATATATTTTCTTCATCATGAGCCTTAAATTTTGTTGTTCTTTTTACAGACTTCCCGTACAATGGGTGTCTAACAAAGGTTTCCACTGCTACGACAATGGTTTTATCCATTTTATCGCTTACCACTCGACCTACTCTTGTTTTTCTATTTCTTCTCTCCACTGTGAAGCCTCCTTCCTCAATTATGCTTCAATAGCCTTTAATTCCCGTTCCCTTAATATGGTCTTTATTCTTGCATAGGTTTTCTTAACTTCCCTAATTCTCATGGGGTTTTCCAATTGGCCGGTTGCAAGTTGGAATCTTAAATTAAATAACTCCGCCTTTAACTCATCTAACTTTTGTTCAAGCTCTTGAGATGACAATTCTCTTATTTCTTTAGCCTTCATTAGATTCACCACCCACTTCTTCTAAGTCACGGCGTGATACAAACTTTGTTTTAATTGGAAGTTTATGCATTGCCAATCGCATAGCTTCCCTTGCTAATTCCTCGGAAACACCCGCAACTTCAAATAGTATTCTTCCTGGCTTAACTACTGCTACCCAATATTCCGGTGATCCTTTCCCGGATCCCATACGGGTTTCAGCAGGTTTTTCTGTTACTGGCTTATCTGGAAAGATCTTAATCCAAACCTTACCGCCTCTTTTTATATATCTGGTCATAGCTACACGCGCTGCCTCTATTTGATTAGAGGTAATCCAGGCAGGTTCAAGGGCTTGCAATCCATATTCTCCATAGGCAATGGTGTTACCACGGGTAGCCTCACCTTTCATACGACCTCTATGAACTCTTCGACGTTTCACCCTTTTAGGCATTAACATCTGATCATTCCTCCTTCCTAGTTTTCCTCTTTCTCAACATTTTCTTTTTTTGTTGGAAGAACTTCACCTTTATTGATCCAAACCTTTACTCCTAGCTTCCCATAGGTGGTGTTTGCTTCTGCAAATCCATAGTCAATATCCGCTCGTAATGTCTGTAGTGGAACATTCCCCTCTTGATATTGTTCAGTTCTTGCCATTTCCGCACCGTTCAAACGACCGGATACCATTGTTTTAATACCCAGTGCTCCGTTTTTCATGGCTCTGCCAATGGATTGTTTCATCGCTCTTCTAAAGGATATTCTTCTTTCTAGTTGAGAAGCAATATTTTCAGCCACCAATTGAGCATCTACTTCAACATTCTTTACTTCAATAATATTAATTAGTACATTTTTCCCGGTAATCTTTTCCAGATCCTTCCGCATAACCTCAATTCCAGATCCACCCTTACCGATAACCATGCCAGGCTTTGCTGTATGAATGTGGATTTTAATCCGGTTCGCCGCTCTCTCTATCTCAATTTTTGGAATGCCGGCATCATATTGTGTCTTCTTGATATATTTACGGATTTTTTGATCTTCCACCAATAGATCGGCAAAATCCTTATCCTTAGCATACCATCTTGCACTCCAGTCTTTTATTACGCCAACTCTTAAACCATGTGGATTAACCTTTTGGCCCACAATATCCCTCCTTACTCTCTTTCTTTTAATACAACTGTAATATGACTAGTTCTTTTTAGTATCTGTGTCGCCCGTCCTTGAGCCCTAGGTCTATATCTCTTCAATGTTGGACCTTGGTTGGCTTGGATCTCCGCAACATATAAGTTTTCAACATTCATATCATAATTGTTCTCTGCATTTGCTGCTGCAGATTGAATTAGTTTCTTAACGGGCTGGGATGCAGCCTTTGGAGTAAAATTCAATATGTTTAACGCTTCTCCAAGATCCTTGCCCCTTATTAAATCTATCACTGTTTTTATTTTTCTTGGTGAGATTCTAATATACTTAGCGGTAGCTCTTGCTTCCATTGTGCAACCTCCTTCCACACTATCTTACTTTAGAAGTCTTTTCAGATTTATTCGCATGACCCCTATAGGTTCTTGTTGGTGCAAATTCCCCAAGCTTATGACCCACCATATCCTCTGTCACATATACAGGAACATGTTTTCTTCCGTCATAAACTGCTATGGTATGACCGACCATCTGTGGGAAGAGTGTGGTATCCCTTGACCAGGTCTTAAGGATCCTCTTCTCACCCTTCTCATTTAGCTCCTCCACTCTTCTCAACAATCTCTCATCTACATAAGGTCCTTTTTTTAAAGATCTACCCATTTAGCGGTTTCCTCCCTTCGATTAAAGGATTATGATTTCTTTCATATGGTTGAAGCACAGGAGTCTATCATAAGACTCCAGAGCTTATTTATTTCTTTTCTTTATGATATACTTATCAGATTTCTTGTTCTTCTTTCTGGTTTTATAGCCTAGGGTTGGTTTACCCCATGGTGTTACAGGACTTGGCATACCGATGGGAGACTTACCTTCCCCACCACCATGTGGGTGGTCTGCAGGGTTCATAACTACCCCACGAACACTTGGACGGAAGCCCATATGTCTTGATCGTCCGGCTTTTCCAATTCGTATGTTTTCATGTTCAACATTTCCAACCTGACCAACAGTGGCTCTGCATTCGACACGAACCATTCTCACTTCTCCGGATGGTAATCTTATCTGTGCATAGCCATCTTCCTTTGCCATCAGCTGCGCCGAATTTCCAGCGGACCGAACCATTTGGCCTCCCTTGCCTGCCTTTAATTCGATATTATGAATCACTGTACCCACAGGTATATCCTTCAGTGGGAGAGCATTCCCCACTTTAATATCAGCGTTGGAACCGGATATAACAGTATCTCCAACCTTTAATCCCTTTGGATGCAGGATGTATCTCTTCTCTCCGTCTACATAATGTAGCAATGCAATATGTGCAGAACGGTTTGGATCATATTCTATGGCAGCGACCTTTGCCGGAATATCGTCCTTGTTTCTTTTAAAATCAACAATCCTATAATGTCGTTTTTCTCCTCCGCCCCTATGGCGAACGGTAATTCTACCCTTATTATTCCTTCCTCCAGTTTTGGTAAGTGGTGCTAACAATGACTTCTCTGGTTCTTTTTTAGTAATTTCCTCAAAAGTAGATACCGTCATGTTTCTTCTACCGGGGGAAGTTGGTTTGTATTTCTTGATGCCCATTGTATTCCCTCCTATCTTTGCCTCTCAGGCTATCAGCCTATAATTTGCATCTTACTATTACATTCCTTCAAAGAATTGAATCTCCTTACTGTCCTCGGTAAGCTTTACGATTGCTTTTTTCCAATCGGCTCTTTTCCCTTCATAGCGGCCCATTCTCTTTACCTTGCCTACCATATTCATTATGTTTACCTTTTCTACTTTTACATTAAATATCTCTTCAACAGCATTCTTGATTTCAATCTTATTTGCCCTTTTGTCAACCTTAAAGGTATATTTTTTTTCTGCCATATCCTCCATACTTCTTTCAGTAATTATGGGACGGATAATTATATCATGAGGATTTTTCATTATGCGTACACCTCCTCAATCATTGATACTGCATCCTTGGTCAGAATTAATTTATCGTATCTTAATATGTCATAAACATTTAAGGTGTTCACCAAAGTACTTTTTACATTGGGAATGTTTCGAGCAGATTTTACTACTGCTTCGTCCTTTTCTGGCAACACGATAAGTGCCTTTCCACCAGCATTTATATTATTAAGAATAGCAACCATTTCCTTTGTCTTAGGCATATCCATTACTAACTGATCTAATACAATGATATCCTGCTCTTGAACCTTAGAGGATAGTACGGACTTCATCGCCAATCTCTTTATCTTTTTAGGAACTTCTTGTCTGTAATCCCTTGGTTTGGGTGCAAAAGCAACTCCACCCTTAATCCATAGGGGTGAACGAATGGATCCATGTCTTGCTCTTCCTGTTCCTTTTTGCCTCCAAGGCTTTCTTCCTCCGCCCCGAACCTCTGATCTGGTTTTCGCTGATTGTGTTCCTTGTCTTTTATTTGCTAATTGAGCTTTAACAACTTGGTGAACAACCGCCTCATTTGGTTGGATTCCAAATATCTCATCCTTTAATTCTATCTCACCAACCTGTTGGCCACTCATATTCAATAGTTCTACTTTTGGCATTTTCCTTTCCTCCTTTCCTGCAAATTCCTATCTATTTTTATTCTTTACACTATCTTTTATCGAAAGCAGGGTGCCCTTTATTCCCGGAACTGCACCTTTGATCAACAATAGGTTATTTTCCGCATCCACTTTTACTACCTCAAGGTTTTGGATGGTTACTGTTTCATTCCCCATTTGTCCTGGTAATTTTTTACCCTTAAATACACGCGATGGGGTTGCAGAACCTCCCATAGAACCTGGTGATCTATGGTATTTAGAACCATGGGACATGGGACCCCTGTGTTGATTCCACCTTTTTATAACACCTGCAAAGCCTTTACCCTTAGAGATTCCAGTTACATCCACTCGATCTCCTTCTGCAAAGATATCCGCCTTAATCTCTTGTCCAACTTCATATTGATCGACATTGGATAGTTTGAACTCCCTTAGGTGTTTTCGATATTCTACACCTGCCCTATCGAAATGACCCTTGATTGGCTTATTAACCCTTCGTTCCTTTACATAGTCAAAACCAAGCTGAACGGCATTATAGCCCTCCTTCTCCTCTACCTTCTTTTGGACAACTACGCAGGGACCTGCTTCTACAACGGTCACAGGAATTAATTGCCCTCCCTCAGTGAAGATTTGGGTCATGCCTACTTTTTTACCTAATATTGCTTTATCCATTTCTTTCTACACCTCCCAGTATTAGCGGAATACTTTTAAGTATTCATAATTGGTTTATAGCTTTATTTCAATGTCAACACCAGCTGGCAAATCCAATCTCATTAATGCATCTACCGTCTTAGGTGTTGGATTTAAGATATCAATCAAGCGCTTATGAGTACGCATTTCAAATTGCTCCCTAGAATCCTTATACTTGTGAACTGCTCTAAGAATAGTAATGATCTCTTTTTCGGTTGGAAGTGGTACCGGTCCAGAGATATCTGCCCCTGTTCTCTTTGCAGTTTCAACAATTTTTTCTGCGGATTGATCCAATACCTTGTGATCAAATGCCTTCAGTCTGATTCTAATTTTTTGCTTTGCCATGTAGATTTCCCTCCTTCAATCGCACGTTTTTTATGGACGTGCAACTGATACTATCGTACACTTCCCCGGGTGTTTCTTATTTTATTTTTTAAAACATCCTGTGGAAATGGGATAGTTACAGTCGCCCGATTCAAGATACGGACATTCTCAGTGAAAATTTCCCTAGCTTTTAGGCAACCTTTCACATCATCGCATGTCAAATTACAACTATTTCATTTTATACTATACCGCTATATATTTCAAGCTTTTTTTCTGTTTTTATACTTTTTTCATACAGAAAGAAAGGGAGGAAAGGATCTTTCCCCACTTTCTTTTCTATAGTGCTATTAATCTATGGAAGTTACAACACCGGCTCCTACCGTTCTGCCTCCCTCACGGATAGCAAAGCGTAAACCTTCCTCGATGGCAATGGGGGTAATAAGCTCAATGCTCATGGTGATGTTATCCCCTGGCATAACCATTTCAACACCTTCATCTAAGTGCACTACCCCGGTTACATCGGTTGTTCTAAAGTAGAATTGTGGCCGATAGCCGTTAAAGAATGGGGTATGTCTTCCGCCCTCTTCCTTGGTCAATACATATACTTCTGCTCTGAACTTGGTATGGGGATTGATGCTGCCCGGCTTGGATAGTACTTGCCCTCGCTCAATCTCATCCCGCTGTACGCCCCTTAGTAGTACTCCGATATTGTCTCCTGCCTGTGCTTGGTCAAGTAGCTTTCGGAACATCTCTACACCTGTTACTACTACTTTCCTTCTTTCTTCGGTTAGGCCTACGATCTCTACTTCGTCTTGTACCTTGACAACCCCTCTTTCTACTCTACCGGTTGCTACGGTCCCTCTACCTGTGATGGAGAAGATGTCCTCTACTGGCATTAGGAAGGGTTTGTCGGTCTCTCTTTCTGGCTCTGGAATGTACTCATCACATGCTTTGATTAGCTCTACTACCTTATCTGCCCACTCTCCGTCTGGATCCTCTAATGCCTTTAAGGCGGATCCTACAACGATTGGGGTATCGTCACCGGGGAACTCATATTCGTTTAGGAGCTCTCTTACTTCCATCTCTACTAATTCAATAAGTTCATCGTCATCCACCATATCTGCTTTGTTTAGGAATACCACGATGTAGGGTACGCCTACCTGTCTGGATAGTAGGATATGCTCCCTGGTTTGGGGCATAGGACCATCCGCTGCCGATACTACCAAAATGGCGCCGTCCATCTGTGCCGCTCCTGTGATCATGTTCTTTACATAGTCGGCGTGACCTGGACAGTCAACATGGGCGTAGTGTCTCGCATCGGTTTCATACTCCACATGGGATGTGGATATGGTGATCCCTCTTTCTCTCTCCTCTGGTGCTTTATCAATGTTGTCATAGCTCATGATTTCGCCTGTGCCAAATCTCTTGTTCAATACGGTTGTGATCGCTGCTGTTAATGTGGTCTTACCGTGGTCAACATGACCTATTGTTCCAATGTTAACATGGGGTTTGGTTCTTTCAAATTTTGCCTTTGCCATTTTTCTTCCTCCCTGTTTATTTAATATGTAGCAGTCTGCAGTGCCGCAGACTGCTTTAATTTTTTATTGATTTTTGCCTTCCATAATTTCCTGAGCGATGCTCTTTGGTACTTCTTCATAATGGGAGAACTGCATAGTGTATACACCTCTACCCTGAGTTTTTGAACGAAGGTCGGTGGCATAGCCAAACATCTCTGCAAGTGGAACGAATCCTCGAATCACCTGAACTCCTGTCCTTGATTCCATACCCTCGATCCTACCACGACGGGAATTAATATCGCCCATAACATCGCCCATGTATTCCTCTGGCACCGTAACCTCTATTTTAAATATAGGCTCTAACAGCACCGGATTGGCTTTTTTCATTCCATCCTTAAATGCCATGGAACCTGCTATTTTAAACGCCAACTCGGAGGAGTCCACCTCATGGAAGCTACCATCATATAGGGTCACCTTAACATCCAACACTGGGTATCCTGCCAATACGCCATTTTCCAATGCTTCGCGAATACCATTGTCCACTGGTTGGATAAACTCCTTGGGAATGGCACCACCGACGATTTTATTTACAAACTCATAGCCGGCTCCTGGCTCTTGGGGTTCTAATTCAATAAGAACATGCCCATATTGACCCCTACCACCGGATTGACGAGCAAATTTGGCTTCCGCCTTGGTTGCTTTTGTAATGGTCTCCTTATAGGCAACCTGTGGTTTCCCAACATTGGCTTCCACCTTAAACTCCCTCAGCATACGATCCACTAGGATATCCAAGTGTAATTCGCCCATACCGGATATAATGGTTTGCCCAGTTTCAGTGTCAGTATGGGTTTTAAATGTCGGATCCTCTTCGGCAAGCTTTTGTAAGGCAATGCTCATCTTTTCCTGCCCTGCCTTCGTCTTCGGTTCAATAGCAACCGAAATCACCGGCTCGGGGAATTCCATGGATTCCAGGATAATGGGATTCTCTTCATCACATAGGGTATCCCCTGTTGAAGTATCCTTTAAGCCTACCGCTGCGGCAATATCTCCTGTATAGACCTCGGAAATTTCCTCTCTATGGTTGGCATGCATCTGAAGGATTCGACCTATTCTCTCCTTTTTGCCCTTGGTGGAGTTGTACACATAGGATCCCGATTTCATAATCCCTGAGTAAACCCTAAAGAAGGCTAATTTCCCTACATAGGGGTCGCTCATAATTTTAAACGCAAGGGCTGAGAATGGACCATTGTCATCCGCCTCTCTTTCATCCTCCTCTTGGGTATCCGGATGGGTCCCTTTAATAGGTGGGATGTCCAGTGGGGATGGCATAAAGTTTACGATGGCATCCAATAACATCTGTACCCCTTTGTTCTTATAGGAAGAACCGCATACTACGGGTATAATTTGCACATTCACCGTTGCCTTTCGAATGGCAGAGATGATCTCATCCCTAGAGATCTCTTCCCCCTCAAGATACTTCATCATTAATTCATCGTCTTGATCTGAAATAGCCTCTAAAAGATTGGTTCGATATTCATCTACTAATTCTAGCATATCCTGGGGGATCTCTGTTACCTCAATCTCCCTTCCAAGGTCATCCTTATAGATCCTTGCATTCATATCGATGAGATCGATAATACCGGTAAAGGAATCTTCCTTGCCAATGGGTAACTGGATTGGCACTGCATTAGCCTGTAATCGTTCCTTCAGCATGTTTACTACATTATAGAAATCAGCCCCAACAATATCCATCTTATTAATATAAGCCATACGGGGGACATGATATTTATCCGCTTGTCGCCAAACGGTTTCAGATTGCGGTTCAACACCGCCCTTCGCACAAAAAACGGCAACTGCACCATCTAGGACCCTAAGGGAACGCTCTACTTCTACCGTAAAGTCCACGTGCCCTGGCGTATCTATGATATTTATTCTATGATCTTGCCACTGAGCAGTTGTTGCTGCAGAAGTAATTGTGATTCCTCTTTCCTGCTCTTGCTCCATCCAGTCCATGGTCGCAGCACCTTCATGGGTTTCACCGACTTTGTGTACCCTGCCGGTATAGAATAATATACGCTCAGTCGTTGTCGTCTTTCCTGCATCGATGTGGGCCATTATTCCAATGTTCCTTGTTTTCTCTAAGGTAAATTGCCTAGGCACAATATTCCTCCCTTCTACTGGGCGAGGGTTTCCCCTCCCCATAGTTATTCCTGCTGTTACCATCTATAGTGCGCAAAAGCCTTGTTGGCTTCGGCCATTTTATGCACATCTTCCTTCTTCTTTACTGAACCACCGGTGTTGTTTATAGCATCTAGGATCTCTCCGGCTAAACGTTCCACCATGGTTTTTTCGCCTCTTTGTCTTGCATAGTTGGTGATCCATCTCAATCCAAGAGCCTGTCTTCTTTCAGGTCTTACTTCCATTGGAACTTGATAGGTAGCACCACCGACACGTCTTGCCTTTACTTCCAATACAGGCATTACATTATTCAATGCCTCTTCAAATACCTCAAGGGCATCTCTGCCTGTTTTTTCCGCAACTCTTTCAAATGCACCATAGACGATTTGTTGTGCTGTCCCTTTTTTCCCATCAAGCATTATATTATTGATAAGTTTTGTCACTAAAACACTGTTGTAGATTGGATCTGCTAATACTTTTCTTTTAGGTACTGGTCCTTTTCTTGGCACTTCGCTTCCCTCCTTAATAAATGAAATTATTCATCGGTACTCGACAGTCAAGCTGTCGTTGTGCTTTATCCTATATATAATCAATGTATAAATGTATCCAAGATACTACATTTTATACATAGTTTTAGCACGATACTAGTTCTTTGGTCGCTTGGCACCATATTTGGAACGAGCCTGCATTCTGTTCTGTACGCCTGCTGTATCCAAGGCACCGCGAACAATATGGTAACGAACCCCTGGTAAATCCTTCACCCTACCACCACGGATTAGGACAACACTGTGTTCTTGCAGATTGTGTCCAATTCCCGGAATGTAAGCGGTGACTTCAATACTATTGGTTAATCTTACCCTTGCAACCTTTCTTAGAGCAGAGTTTGGTTTCTTTGGCGTAGTGGTTTTAACGGCTGTACAAACCCCTCTTTTCTGTGGACTAGCCTTTAATGCAGGAGAGTCCGATTGTCCCTTCACCTCTACTCTTCCTTTTCTTATTAACTGATTAATGGTTGGCATTCTTGCACCTCCTTTTTATAATGACAACTAATATAGAAAAGCCTGCCCATCCAATGGTGGATGGGCAGAGCCTAATCCCATTGGTACTTAAGAACCCATCTCCTTTAATAGGACGGCAGATGCTGCTTTAATATCGATACCACAGGATTCTCCTAACTCTTTCATGGTATCGACATAGCACAGGTCTACATGATTTTCTTGGCATAATTCCTCTATTTCGTTATATAGATGGGCATCCACATCCTTAGCAAGGTATACCAATTGTGCCTTTCCTTCCTTGATCGCCTTCCTTGTTTGTTTAATACCCACCACTCTATTTTTTGAACCTCTTATTCGTTCCAACATTATGCCATCGCCTCCTTTGTGACCATGTTTATACCGCTCTTATGAGTCGAAAGGTTTAAGTGGCAAAATAAACCTATCCCTTCTGATCCAAAAAGAAGTTGAAAAATGCATACCTTTTAATTTTAGCACCAAGGTCCCTTGCTGTCAACTGCTAATTGCTGTCCTCCTGATCGACCGCACCTATGCTTTGCACCTCTTGGGGGTCCTTTTCTATATCGTTGGAAGCTGTCAAATCCTGATCCAATTCACCTTCTGCTTCCCTATCTTCCTGTTCTTCATTATTGAGTAGTTTTAAGCTCCTATACCTATTCATGCCAGTTCCAGCTGGAACCAGCTTGCCTATGATGACATTTTCTTTTAGTCCGATCAATGGATCCAGCTTTCCTTTTATGGCTGCCTCTGTTAATACCCTAGTGGTCTCTTGGAAGGAGGCAGCAGAGAGGAATGAATCAGTGGCTAAGGAAGCCTTGGTAATTCCCAGTAGCACCCTCTGTGCCTTAGCCGGCTCCTTACCTTCTGCGATCACCCTGTTGTTCTCCTCCTCAAAGGTAAATATATCGACCAGACCGCCGGGTAGAAGATCAGTATCCCCCGGCTCTTCAACTTTTACCTTGCGAAGCATCTGCCTTACAATAACTTCGATATGCTTATCGTTAATATCCACACCTTGAAGCCGGTACACCATCTGTACTTCCTTCAGTAGGTATTGTTGTACCCCCTGTACCCCCTTAATATTCAGAATATCATGGGGATTTACTGAACCTTCTGTGATCTCATCTCCTGCCTCAATCACATCTCCTTCGTTAACCTTGACCCTTGATCCGTAGGGGATTAGATAGCTTTTACTCTCTCCATCCTCCCCAACGACGATGATCTCTTTTTTCTTCTTGGTCTCTTTGTATTGTACGCTTCCACTAATTTCAGATATAATTGCCAAGCCCTTTGGTTTCCTGGCCTCAAACAGCTCCTCCACCCTGGGTAAACCTTGGGTAATATCGTCACCGGCAACCCCTCCTGTATGGAAGGTACGCATGGTTAACTGGGTTCCCGGCTCACCGATAGATTGTGCAGCGATAATTCCAACGGCTTCCCCGATATTTACCTTATCACCGGTCGCAAGGTTCAGACCATAGCACTTCGAACATATGCCGATTTTTGATTGACAATTGAGTACGGTGCGTATCATTACCTCTTTGATACCAAGGGATACAATTTTTTCAGCGGTATCATAGGTAATCAACTGGTTCTTCCTGACAATGATCTCCCCTGTTTCAGGATGCACCACATCTTCAAAGGCATACCTCCCATTGATACGGTCCAACAGGCTTTCCACAATTTCATTTCCGCTCTTTATGTCAGAAACCCTGTATCCCTGCGTGGTTCCACAATCCTCCTCCCGAATGATAACATCCTGGCTAACATCAACCAGCCTCCTGGTAAGATATCCCGAGTCGGCTGTTCTCAACGCCGTGTCAGCCAGCCCCTTTCTTGCACCGTGGGTGGATATAAAAAACTCCAATACATTTAGACCTTCCCGGAAGTTGGAGCGTATCGGAAGCTCAATGATCCTTCCTGATGGATTTGCCATCAGCCCTCTCATTCCCGCAAGCTGTCTAATCTGGTTCTTGCTTCCTCTAGCCCCTGAGGATGCCATCATGTTAATTGGGTTTAATGGGTGTAGGCTCTTCATCAAAGCATTGGTTACATCCCCGGTGGTCTTGGTCCAGGTATCAATTACTTTTTCATACCTTTCTTCATCGGAGATAAGACCTCTTCTATAGATCTTTTGAATCCTATCCACCGTTTGATCGGCATTAGATAATAGTTCCTTTTTCTCTTCGGGTACCGACATATCGTTGACTCCAACAGTAATGGCACCCTGTGTGGAGTATTTAAACCCTAGGCTCTTCACCTTATCCAGTAGTACGGAGGTGTCTGCTGAACCATATTTCCTATAGCATCGATCCACAATCTTGGAGAGCATCTTTTTGTCCACCAATCCATCAATTTCTAAATCGAAGGCATGTTCTGGATCGCTCCTATCCACAAATCCTAAATCCTGTGGGATAAATTCATTAAAGATAAAACGGCCTACTGTGTTCTCTACAATTTTAGTTTTTTGCTCCCCATTGATCTCCTTGGTAATTCTGACCTTTACTCTAGCATGCAGGTCAACGACACCATTTTGATATGCCATTAACATTTCATTATAGTCGGCAAAAATCTTGCCCTCACCCTTCGCCCCAGGAACTTCTGAAGTTAAATAGTAGCAACCCAATACCATATCCTGGGTAGGACTTACAACTGGTGCCCCATCCTGGGGTTTTAGAATGTTATTGGCTGCAAGCATTAAAAATCTTGCCTCTGACTGTGCCTCCATGGATAGGGGAACATGGACCGCCATCTGGTCCCCATCGAAGTCCGCATTATAGGCGGTACATACTAATGGATGTAGCTTAATGGCCCTTCCCTCGACTAAAACTGGTTCAAAAGCCTGTATTCCTAATCGGTGAAGGGTAGGAGCACGGTTTAATAGGACCGGGTGATCCTTGATCACCTCTTCCAATACATCCCAGATCTCCGGCTTTAGGCGCTCTACCATCCTCTTGGCACTTTTTATATTATGTGCATAATTTTTCTTTACCAATTCCTTCATAACAAAAGGTTTAAATAGTTCAATGGCCATTTCTTTAGGTAGACCGCATTGATACATTTTTAGCTCCGGTCCCACAACGATTACTGAACGCCCGGAATAGTCAACACGCTTACCAAGAAGGTTTTGACGGAAACGCCCTTGTTTACCCTTTAGCATATCACTTAGGGATTTCAGTGGTCGGTTTCCAGGACCTGTCACCGGCCGCCCCCGCCGACCATTATCAATGAGGGCATCGACCGCCTCTTGGAGCATCCTCTTCTCGTTTCTAACAATAATATCCGGAGCTTCTAAGTCCAATAGTCTTTTTAAGCGATTATTCCTATTTATAACCCTTCTATATAGGTCATTTAAATCCGAGGTAGCGAATCTTCCCCCATCCAATTGCACCATAGGCCTTAACTCGGGAGGAATGACGGGAATAACATCTAGAATCATCCACTGGGGTTTATTCCCTGATTTTCGGAAGGCTTCTACCGCTTCCAGTCTTCGGACGGTTCGAATTCTTTTTTGTCCTGTGCTTCCCCTAAGCTCCGCCTTTAGTTCCTTAGATAGGTCTTCTAGATCAATTCTCTCTAATAATTCCTTTACGGCCTCTGCCCCCATCCCGGCTCGAAAGGCATTGCCATATTGGTCTACATGTTCCCTATATTCCTTCTCACTAAGGATTTGTTTTTCTGATAAGGGAGTATCTCCGGGATCTATCACCACATAGGAGGCAAAGTACAGTATCTTTTCTAGAGACCTCGGGGACATATCCAGAAGCAGCCCCATCCTACTTGGTATTCCTTTAAAATACCATATATGCGATACAGGGGCAGCAAGTTCGATGTGCCCCATGCGCTCCCTACGGACCTTTGATCGTGTCACCTCTACACCACACCGGTCACAAACAATCCCCTTATACCGAACCCTCTTATATTTACCACAATGGCACTCCCAATCCTTGGTAGGTCCGAATATCTTCTCACAGAACAGACCCTCCTTCTCGGGTTTTAGGGTACGGTAGTTTATGGTCTCAGGTTTTTTCACCTCACCCCTTGACCATTCCCTAATCTTTTCCGGTGAAGCTAATCCTATACGAATGGATTCAAAATTGTTTAATTCTTGCAAGGAGTCTCTCTCCCTTCTTTGTTCCTGAATTTTGGATTCTTAAGTTTCCTCCGATAACCTTGGCTATACGATAGTGCCGTCATTAAAATCTTCATCTAGATCCTCATCGATATCAGATATATCAACCAATACCTCATCTATGTCAAACTCCTCGTCCTCTTGCTCTTCCTCTACATACTCCTCGGTGTGACTCTCTTGTAGTTCCTCATCCTCTTTGCCTTCCATATTGACATCCAGTTCTTCCATACTTAGATCTTCATCCTCTTTAATTTCAATCTCATCTTCACCTGAGAGTACCTTCACATCTAAGGCAAGACTTTGAAGTTCTTTAATCAGCACCTTAAAGGACTCGGGCACACCTGGTTCTGGGATGTTCTCCCCTTTTACAATGGCCTCGTAGGTTTTAACCCGACCAACCACATCATCGGATTTTACAGTAAGGATCTCCTGTAAAGTATGGGCCGCACCATAGGCCTCTAGTGCCCACACTTCCATCTCTCCAAATCTCTGACCGCCAAATTGTGCCTTACCTCCCAATGGTTGTTGGGTTACCAAGGAATAGGGTCCCGTGGACCGGGCATGGATCTTATCATCAACCAGGTGGGCAAGTTTTAACATATACATATAGCCTACCGTTACCTTTTGATCGAAGGGCTCACCGGTTCTTCCGTCATAGAGCATGATCTTACCATCCCTGTCAAAGCCTGCATTCTCCAAGGTGTCCATAATGTCATTCTCATTTGCACCATCGAATACCGGTGTTGCAATATGCCAGCCTAGGGCTTTTGCAGCCAAACCCAGGTGGACCTCCAATACCTGACCGATATTCATCCGTGATGGCACCCCTAAAGGATTCAAGCAGATCTCCAATGGCGTTCCATCAGGTAGAAAAGGCATATCCTCTTCGGGCAGTATTCTGGATATAACCCCTTTATTCCCATGGCGTCCTGCCATCTTGTCACCTACTGAGATCTTTCTTTTTTGGGCAATATATACTCGAACCAGTTGGTTGACCCCCGGGGGCAACTCGTCACCATTCTCCCGGGTAAAGACCTTTACATCAACAATCATGCCGGCTTCACCATGGGGAACGCGTAGAGAGGTGTCCCTTACTTCCCTTGCCTTTTCACCAAAGATAGCCCTTAGTAGCCTTTCCTCTGCCGTAAGCTCAGTTTCTCCCTTGGGCGTTACCTTTCCAACCAATATATCGTTAGGTCTTACTTCCGCACCAATTCGAATGATGCCCCTCTCGTCTAGATCCTTAAGGGCTTCTTCCCCTACATTAGGGATATCCCTGGTGATCTCTTCAGGGCCTAACTTGGTATCCCTTGCTTCAGCTTCATATTCCTCTATATGAATGGAGGTAAACACATCCTCCTTAACTAACTTTTCACTAATAAGTATGGCATCCTCATAGTTGTAACCTTCCCAGGTCATGAAGCCCATAAGCACATTTTTACCTAGGGCAATTTCACCCTGATCAGTAGAAGGACCGTCTGCCAGCACATCACCTTTTTTAACGGTGTCGCCCTTTTTTACAATGGGTTTTTGATTGATGCAGGTCCCTTGATTGGATCGGGCAAATTTGAGTAGTGTATACCTCTCCCTTTGTCCGTCCTCATCCCGTCTTAGTATGATCTCCCGGGCAGTAACCTTTTCTACCACTCCGTCGGATTTCGCCAGCACACATACCCCTGAATCCACTGCTGCCTTGTGCTCAATTCCGGTTCCAATAAGTGGTGCCTCAGTTTTTAATAGTGGCACTGCCTGACGCTGCATGTTTGCTCCCATAAGGGCACGGTTGGCATCATCATTCTCTAAGAAGGGGATCATGGCTGTCGCAACAGAGACGATCTGTTTAGGAGAAATATCCATAAAGTCGATCTCATTGGGTGGAACTACAATAACATCCCTCTTAACCCCGGTTCGAACCTCTACCCTCTTGTCCTTAAAGCGGCCTTCCTCATCAAGGGGTTCGTTTGCCTGGGCTATAGTATAATGTCCTTCTTCGTCTGCTGAGAGATAGACGATTTCATCGGTTACAACCCCTCGCTCCTTATCCACCCTTCGATAGGGTGCCTCAATAAAACCATACTCATTGATCCTAGCATAGGTACTTAAGGAGCCAATAAGACCGATATTGGGACCCTCAGGAGTTTCTATAGGGCACATCCTTCCATAGTGGGAGTTATGAACATCCCGAACCTCAAAACCAGCTCGTTCCCTGCTTAATCCTCCCGGTCCCAATGCAGACAATCTTCTTTTATGGGTCAGCTCAGCTAATGGATTGGTTTGGTCCATAAATTGGGATAATTGGGAGCTCCCGAAAAACTCCTTCATGGCAGCTACCACCGGTCGTATGTTGATCAATGCCTGGGGGGTTACCACCTCAACATCCTGAATGGTCATCCTTTCCTTAACCACTCTTTCCATTCTGGAAAGTCCAATTCTAAATTGATTCTGAAGCAGCTCACCAACCGATCGCAGTCTTCTGTTGCCTAGATGATCTATGTCATCAACATCTCCGATATCATAGTTTAAATTGATGTTGTAGTTGATGGATGCCATTATATCCTCTTTAATTATATGCTTGGGGATCAGCTCATCCATTCGGCTTTTTAAAGCCTCCTTGATCTCCTCTTCCCGCTCATGGGTAGATAGAATATCTTGCAGTACTTGGTAATTTACCAATTCGGTAATATTTAAGTCCTCTAGATAGAAGGGCAGTTCCTGCTTGTAAATATCTACAAAACCATTGCCTAAGACCTTTACCCTACGATCCCCAACCAGTACCTCCAATTCATTGATCCCAGAATTTTGGATCTCCCATGCCTTATCTCGACTTATCTTTTCTTCTTTTTCCACAATGATTTCCCCAGTACTCGGATGCACTACATGATCTGCTGCCCTTTGACCACTGATTCGATTAGCTAGGGAAAGCTTTTTATTGAGCTTATGTCTTCCTACCTTTGCCAAATCATATCTCTTTGGATCAAAGAACATGGAGTTTAATAGGGATTGGGCGCTCTCCACTGTGGGTGGTTCACCGGGTCTTAGCCTCTTATATACCTCAATAAGCCCCTCTTCACGACTCTTTGTTGTGTCCTTTTCTATAGTGCTAAGAACCTTAGAGTCTTCCCCCAAAAGATTAATGATCTCCTGATCAGTGCCATAACCCATGGCACGGACAAATACCGTAATAGGCAGCTTCCTTGTCCGGTCGATACGTACATACATAATATCGTTGGAATCAGTCTCATACTCCAACCATGCACCCCTATTAGGAATCACTTGGGCTGAATGCAATCTTTTACCTGTTTTGTCAATTGTTTCGGAATAGTATGCGCTTGGTGAACGAACTAATTGGCTAACAATGACTCTCTCAGCACCATTTATAATAAATGTACCATTGTCGGTCATCAACGGGAAATCCCCCATAAATACATCCTGTTCCTTCACTTCTCCCGTCTCTTTGTTAATCAAACGGACCTTTACCTTAAGTGGTGCCGCATAAGTCACATCCCTCTCTTTACTTTCCTCTACTGAGTATTTTGGATTGTCATCCAAAGTATAATCGGTAAACTCCAGGATTAAATTCCCGGTATAATCTTGAATGGGGGATATGTCTTCAAACACCTCTTTTAAGCCCTCTTCTAAAAACCATTGATAAGACCTTTTTTGCACTTCGATTAGGTTTGGCATATCCAAAATCTCGTTAATTTTTGAATAGCTCATCCTCGTTCTATTGCCAACTTTTATAGGATGGACCATCCGCATTCACCCCTTACTTATAAAGTAAAATAGCCAAAAGCTGCACATGATCTCCGGATATTACATGTAACTTTTGGTTTTCTTATGATTCACTAGCACAATATAGTCAGTATTATGCTCGCTCACTAATAAAGCTGAGTAGAAAAACTTAAGTCCTCACAAAGAAATAATACGCCTATTGTTAAAAACTACCTATAATATTATCACCAACCATGATATATTTATGCAAAAATAGAAAAAAATCCTATCGATGCAATTAACAATAATAACACAACTTGTTTTAAGTGTCAATGATACATCTAGAATTTGGCATAATATTTGCAAGATTTAATCCTATCCCTCATAATATATAATTTGTTCTCGGTTAGAAGACCATGGTAGAAAGAAAAAAGCTACTTTCTACCATAGTAAAAAAGAAAGGTACTCCTAGGAGTGCCTTTCCATGATAGAATGATGTTACTTAATTTCTACCTTTCCACCAACTTCTTCAATTTTTGCCTTTAGGGCCTCTGCATCTTCTTTGCTGATGCCTTCCTTAACTGGCTTTGGAGCAGTGTCTACTAATTCTTTAGCTTCCTTTAGACCTAAGCCGGTAGCCTCACGAACTACTTTGATTACTTTAATTTTTTGAGCTCCTGCTTCAGCTAATACTACATCAAACTCGGTTTTTTCTTCGTCAGCCTCTGCTGCTGCTCCACCACCAGCTGCTGGTGCTGCTGCTACTGCCATTGGTGCTGCTGCGCTAACACCAAATTCTTCTTCCAATGCCTTTACTAGTTCGGATAATTCTAATACAGTCATATTCTTAACTTCTTCAATTAGTTGAGCTACTTTTTCGCTTGCCATTTTAAAATTCCCTCCATGTATTCATAAATTTTTGTTTGTTATTAGGCTTGTGCCTCTTTTTGTTCCTTTATACCATTTAAGGCATAAACAAGGTTTCTTATATTTCCTTGTAATACATTTGCAAATCCTGCAATAGGTGCATTGAATCCACCCAACACCTTCGCAATGAGCATCTCCCTGGATGGTAATGCAGCTAGTTCCTTTACCCCATCTAGATCAATGACTTTCCCATCCACCATACCTGCTTTGACTTTTAAAGTCTTATGGGTCTTTGCAAATTCGGAAATAATCTTTGCCGCTCCAACGGGATCCTCCATTCCAAAGGCAACTGCTGTAGGCCCTACAAGATATTCTAAAAGTCCTTCCAAGCCAGCTTCCTTTGCAGCGAATCTCATCATGGTGTTTTTATAAACCTTATAGTCAACACCCTGTTGGCGAAACTTTTCGCGAAGCTCGGTGATCTGCTCCACATTCAATCCGCGGTAATCAACCAGTACAGCTGATTGAGCCTCTAAAAATTTTGATTTTATTTCTTCTACAATCTGTTTCTTTTCTTCCAATCTTGACATCCGGTGCTACACCTCCTCTGCCATTCAGTTATTTCCTTCGCCTAGGTGGTATATAACCCTGGCTTAGATCCTTTTAACTGGTCATGCCCTTCTAACTCAAAAATAATAGCCTTTCTTCGTAGACAATCGAAGAAAGGCTCACCTTATCATATCATCAGAGTGTTAACCAATCCCCTCGGTAGGAAATTAAGCAATTCTGCACCTACTGTCTACGGTTCAAGTACGGCTATTTATTTTGAACATCAAAATTATAGCATGATGTTGTTTGCTTGTCAATAAATTTTATCCCCTTGCAGGGTTCACTTTAATGCCGGGTCCCATTGTACTGGAAAGAGTGATGCTTCTTAGGTATTGACCTTTGGCTGCTGCAGGTTTTGCTTTAATGATAGCATCAAGAAGCGTGGTAAAGTTTTCCTCTAGCTTTTCTGTGCCAAAGGATGCTTTTCCAATAGGAACATGGATGATGTTGGTTTTATCCAATCGATACTCCACTTTACCAGCCTTAATATCCTTAACCGCCTTTCCTACATCAAAGGTCACGGTCCCGGATTTGGGGTTAGGCATTAGGCCCTTTGGACCCAGTATCCGCCCTAGTCTTCCTACCACACCCATCATATCAGGGGTAGCTACCACTACATCAAAATCAAACCAGTTTTGATTTTGAATTTTTTCAATGTATTCTTCCCCACCTACATAATCGGCACCGGCAGCTTCAGCCTCGGAAACCTTTTCTCCCTTAGCAAATACCAATACCTTTACCTCTTTACCTGTTCCGTGGGGCAGCACGATAGCTCCTCGAACCTGCTGATCCGCATGTCTGGAGTCAACTCCTAGACGAAAATGGGCTTCGATGGTCTCATCAAAATTAGCGGTTGCTGTTTTTTGAACAAGCTCAATTGCCTCAGTCAGAGCATACAGTCGACTACGATCCACTTGTTTAAGATTTTCTAAATACTTTTTACCTCTTTTCATACATATCCTCCTCTGTGGTACAATCGGTTAAACCTCCCACTTTATTACCCTTACATTTAATAAATGTTTACTCTATGGTGATACCCATACTTCTAGCGGTACCCGCTATCATACTCATCGCCGCTTCGATAGAAGCCGCATTTAAATCCTGCATTTTTAATTCTGCAATCTCCTTTACTTTATCCTTGCTTATCTTAGCAACCTTTTCTCTATTTGGTACACCTGATCCATTTTCAATGCCTGCAGCCTTCTTTAATAGCACTGCAGCAGGTGGTGTTTTTGTAATAAATGTAAAGGATCGGTCTGCATAAACGGTAATAACCACAGGAATGATCATTCCTGCCTGCTTTGCCGTTTTCTCATTAAACTCCTTACAGAAACCCATGATATTTACACCATGTTGTCCAAGGGCTGGACCCACCGGTGGAGCTGGAGTTGCTTTACCAGCTGGAATTTGCAATTTTATTAAACCAACAACTTTTTTGGCCATTTCTGCACCTCCTTATTCAAATAAAGATTCCATTGGTAATGATTAAGATTACATCTTTTCTATTTGATCAAAGCCTAACTCAACTGGAGTTTCTCTCCCAAACATCGATATTATGACCTTAAGTTTATTTTTATCAATGTTTACTTCTTCAATAACACCAACAAAATTCTCGAAGGGACCGGATATTACTTTCACACTATCGCCAACCAAAATATCCACTACAGGTTTTTTCTCCTGGATTCCCATGCTCTTCAATTCTGCATCCGTTAGAGGAACAGGCTTGGATCCCGGCCCAACGAATCCTGTTACACCGCGGGTATTTCGAACAACATACCATGATTCATCGGTCATGATCATCTTAACAATAACATAGCCCGGGAAGATCTTCTTCATAGTCAGCTTTTTTTTCCCATTTTTAAATTCAACTTGTTCCTGCATAGGAACCACGACCTCTTGAATGACATCATGCATGTTCCTATTCTCTACAGCTGCCTCTATATTCGCCTTAACCTTGTTTTCGTATCCAGAATAGGTATGTGCCACATACCATTTAGCCTTATTTTCAGTTTCCATTTTATCCCTTCTTCTACCTGAGAATCAATTCTAGCATTTTGCCTAGTCCTAAGTCCATTAACCATACAATAAAAGACACCAATGCAACTGATGAAATAACGACTGCTGTATGTTGGGTCAACTCTTTTTTTGTGGGCCAGCTTACCTTCTTCAGCTCAAACCATACACCCTTAAAATACTTGGTGGTTTTTTCCCCTCGTTTTTTTCTCTTAACTTCCTTTGCCATTGGCTACACATCCTTTTACCTGCATTATAATAGGAACCTTCCCCACAAAATTATTTGGTTTCCTTATGAACAGTATGTTTTTTACAGAACTTACAATACTTATTCATTTCTAATCTATCAGGGTCGTTTTTCTTGTTTTTCATTGTATGATAATTTCTTTGCTTACACTCGGTACATGCTAGGGTAATTTTTACTCGCACTAACCACACCTCCTGCTATTATCCATTTGCTATGTCTATTCCAATCCCAGTACTAGACACACTTTTCCATTTTCATTTTTTGTTGCTTAATAAAAGGTATCACAATTTTTATTATGTGTCAATAAATTATTCAATGGGTGGTAGTATTTATAATGGCAATGTTTGAACAATAATAGTGATTTCCCCTACACTAATCATTATTACATAATACGCTACTTATATACCTTTCCTATTCCCTCTTTAAAAAGCAGAGGGATATTCGTATGAGGGCTAGGATGATTTTACCCTCTACACGAACATCCCATATCTACTGATCCATCGGATCTTTTACCCAACCATTTTAGAAATGCACTTTCCTACTAATAGACACAAGTCTACTGTGGTCTGAGCTATCCATACCTTAATCTATGGAAGTTACAACACCGGCTCCTACCGTTCTGCCTCCCTCACGGATAGC